>Ga0210402_10000026_pt1 | contig 135000 bp, 190 predicted proteins | sample IncBWC7MmetaG_FD_161055 | JGI IMG/M metagenome (GOLD analysis project Ga0210402, IMG submission 161055) | Forest soil microbial communities from Barre Woods Harvard Forest LTER site, Petersham, Massachusetts, United States - Inc-BW-C-7-M | ecosystem: Environmental > Terrestrial > Soil >...
CATAGGCTGGCCGGGCCATTTCGGTCGCTACTTCCCCAATTTTTAAAAGTTACTCGATTAGATCGGTTACCGCGTTGGTAACCTCTAGGGTCGCGTCGATCTCGTGGGGTTCGCTCTGGTACTCGGCGAGCTTCTTATCCCGGCGCTCCGGATTGTAGTTCCGGACGAGCTTTACCTCGATCGGGGTTCCGCCCGGGACGGACGAGGGCATATGCCCTTCCCGGAGCCCCCGGTCGCCCATCTTCTGGTAGGTAAGGAGGTCGGAGGTCGCGTACTCCCGCCGCCGCCAGATCCACTCCGCGATCGTCTTCGTAACCCGCTTCTCCCCGAGGGTAACCGTGACCTGAGTAGCGAGATTCGTCCGGGAGATCGCGGTAAGGAGCTTAATATTATCCTGCGCTAAGTCCTCGCAGGTCTGCGCCCAACCGTTAATCTTCTCCGGCGTCTCGGTCCCGTAGACCGGGGTCTCGTGGGAAAGGTGGGCGGAGAAGTTCCCGATCATGGTCTGGAGAGAGGCGATCTTCTCCTTATTACTTTTCACGCGCTTCATCGCTTCAATCAGTTTCATAGTTTTAAAAAGAGGTCGCGGCCCGACATCTCAACGAGGACCGCTTCGAGTTCCGTATCGAGGGCCCGGGCGGCTTCCGCCGAGCCGACGTCGAGCTGCTCCCGGGAAAGCTGCACGTAGAGCGCCCCGAGATTCTCGTCGCTCATTTCTTCGATCCGGCTTCCGCGTACGATATGCATCTTTAGTTATTCCTTCTCTTTAGAACGCGGACGATATCCTCGATCTGCTTTCGGGTCGGCGGCATGATTACGACGTCCTCGTCTTTCTCGGCGATCTCGAACATACAGTCGAAACAGAGGATCCCGGCCCCTTCCGGGTTCGGGTTAGAGACGGCCTTCCAGACCGCCGTCCCGCACTTCGAACATTCGGCCCGGGTCGAGACGATCGGAGGGACCCGTCCTTCGACGATCTTTAGACAGACCAGGTACCGTTTATCCTCCGACATTCTAATCTTCGGAGGCCCGGGTCGCCGCTGTTCCGGGCCTCAGGACCCGGACGACGCCGGTTTTACCGACTAGATCCTTTTTCCCGACCTTCCTCCCGACCGAGAAGAGTAATTCCGAATCTTTCTCCGCCCGACCCGCTCCCTCTAGCGAGATCTGAATATGACCGCGCTCCGGGTCGTCGATCTCGACGAACCCTTTCTCTAATAGTTCGTCGCGTTCGGGGAGTGTCAATTCGATATTCGCCTCGTTCTTCATAAGAATCTTCATACAAAAAGGGAGTCGCTGCCTGCATGGGAAGCCAAGGAAGTTCCACTTTACCGTGAATAAAACTAAACTCGCCCTTGGGCATTTCGATCGCACCCTTCCTCTCTAGAACCGTACAGCCTTGCCGCTTTAAAAGCCTTACCCTCTTACTCTCTTGCGACTTACAACCTTACGATGAGGATTTATTCCTTATATGGAATAGAATCCGGGAATCGAACCCGGAACCGATAGCTCTTCAGGCTATTGCGCTACCAATTGCGCTAATTCTATTGGTGTGATTCACTTGTTCTGTGGTTTTTATCTCTATGCATCAGCGAACAGTATTATAGAACGGGAACGCCCCGTTTTTAATCGATAAAACTACGATGGCTTTTGGTAGCCGGTCGCGAAGCTCCCGACGGGAGGCGTACCCTCCTCGATTTCCTTTAGTTTTTCGACTCCGGCTTTCTGGCGTTCTTCCATCCGCTCTAGCCCTTCGATCTGGCGCTTCTCTAAGCGTTCGAGCCGGGCGATAATATCGTCTAACTTTTGTCCATCGGTCATATACAGTTCCTTTAGGGGGGTTTAATCGATAAAAGCGACATTCGCTTTCGCGAGCGACTCGTTCTCGGTATTCATTAGGACTTCGTGCCATCCCGCGAGAACGATCGTCTTATGGTCGGCGTGCTTTACGCGGCCCCGGACGAAAACCTTCGGGTTGCGGCGCATAATCGAGAAACCGCGATTCTTCGTCGAGTCGAGTTTCGCATAGGAAGCTTCGTTTAAAACCTGGCTCCCCTTAACGTAGACCGTCTCGCCGCCGGAGCGGACGAGTTCCTCGACGCGGTGGGGCTTGCTCCCGCGACCGCGAATTAAGGGCTCGTTCCGGAGGATAAGCTTCTCGTCGAAAACCGCTTTCGGGCGGGGGATAAAGAACCATTCGCCTTGTCGGATTACCCCCTCGGCCTCCTTTACCGGAGCCGGTTTAAGGGCGACCTTCGCCGCCGCGACCGTACTAACCGGGCTCTTCTCGGGAATCGCCGCGACGAACCAGTTTCGTTCGTCGTGCCCCGCTAAGTAACGGGCCTTCTTCTTTCCGTCGCGGGTAAGGAGAAGGAGAGAGCGGTCGTCGGGCCTTATATCGAGAACGACGAGTTCGGTCGGATCCTCCGCCGCTTTCGTAACGACGAAGTATTCCCCCTTCTTATCCCGGCGGACGTCGAGGCTAAAAGCCTCGCCGACCGGAATACGACGTAAAAAGGGAGAGCGGAACGGTTCTTCGACCTTTACCCGCGCCCCCATCTTTTCGAACGATTTCGCTAAAGCGGTCTTCATAACTAATACATTTCGGCTCAAAACCTCCCATCAGCCTCACCGTGTATCGGCACCCGGTCTTACTGCAGTTATCCCCGGACCTCACCGTCTTCTACGCCGATGGGACGTTTAGAACCTTCCGAATTACATTACCGTAACTCGTAAAGATATAGAACCGCCGCCATCCCGTAATCGAGCGGCATCTCCACTTTTTCGAGTTTCTTCCCGTACTTTACCATATTCGAGACGAAATATTTCGTATGCCAGAAGGCCTCTAGGATCGGCCTCGTCTCCGCCGCCCAGTTCTCGTTCGTCTCGATCCGGAAACTATGAGCCGTTCCGGCCTCGACGATTTTAACGTATTCGTCGAGCGGCGGGTCGTCTTCTCCGCCGATCTTTTTAATAAGCTCGAAAGCCTCTTTTACCGGATCCTGGAGTAGCTCGAAAACCTTGTAGGAGCCGTGGTAGTAGCGGTAGACGCCGTCCTCCTCGCTCTCCTCTAATTCGAAGAGGGCGTCTTCTAATTCCGGAAGCGCGGCCTTAATCCGGAGGAGGAGCGCGTTAATCCGCTCGTACCGGGTATTCGACCGATCGATCGCCCGGAGCTTTTTATAGTAACGGTCGGCGGCCTCTTCCTCGGTCATACTTTAGGACCGGTCTTCTTCTCCAAGCCTTCGACCCGGATATCCTGATCCGTCTTAACCTTATACATTACCGACTCGAACCTCTTAAGATCGGCGTCTAAAAAGGAATCGTAAAGTTCGGTAAGTTGATCGTCACTAATGAGGAAAAGCCTCATAGATAATACTATCTCTACGCCGAATCCGCCTTTAGGTTCGCGAATATTACGGGACGATTCAATTTCTCTTAAAATCGCCCGAGGCCGAATCGTTCTCGATCCCTTCGGCGATCGTTCGTAAAACCCCCGGTAACCGCGCTAGGACCTCGAAGGGGGCCTGAACCGAGAAGCCGGAACCCTTTTCCCCTCCGAGTACCATAACGATCGCTCCGACCGCCCCGGAGCGTTCTACGACGTACGTACACAATTCATCATATTTACCCGCTCCTAGAGCCATCGGAAATTAACCTTTCGTTATAACTTTTAATAACCTAACGGGACGATTCAATTCTTGTACCTGAGAGTACGCGGTAAGGAAGACCGACTTTAAACCCGCCTCTAAACGCCTCTCGGCGGGCCAGCCCGCTCGCAACATTTCCATTCGAGCCCACTTCGGGCGGTAACCCGGGTAAGTCAGATAAAGCCGTTTCAATTTCCTCTCTTTTCGATAAATTCCACGATCTTCCGTCTCGTCGAAGGCGGGAGGGAGCAAACCGTCGCCGCGAGTTCCGCCGCCTCGAAAAGCGAAACGTCGTATTCTTCGAGGATCTTCCGGGCCGCTTCGACTTCCCCTAATTGCGCGAAAAGATAATCAGCGTAAAACTCGGTCTTAACGTAAAGATCGATCCGACCGTCGTTCCGCGTCGCCCGATCGGCGTGCTTCCGACCGACCGACTTAATTAGGCTTTTCCGGGCGAGATGATTTACGATCGAGCCCATGTTATTCGCGGCTCCGGGCGGATCGCCGAGATCTCTACGTAAATCCTCGCAAGTAATAATCGACGGTCCGGTTATCCGCTCTACCCAAGCGCGGGCGGCGGCCCGGTAAGCTTCTTTCTCCGCTTTTAACTCCTCGTCCCCGCTCTTCGCGACGAGGTCCATCCCGGCCTCTTTCCGCGCTTTTCCGCTCTCGTTCATTCTTTCTTCTCGAACCAGCTTTTAACCGTTTTTACGAGACCGAATTTCTCGGCGAGCTTTACGCAAGCGAGAACGACGAGGAAGAGGGCGAGAAAACCGACGGCTAATTCGATTAGGATCATACCGCGTTACGGAACTCCTCGACCGTTCGGAATAAACCGGAGGTTAAAGCGACCTTCGTCCGGAATCCGGTCGCCTTGTAGGCCGCCTCGGCGTCGGCGACCCGGACGACCTCGCCGGTCCGAGGCGGGAGCGCCCCGAACTCGATCGTCGCTTCCGGATTAATAATCTCTCGAAGCCGGTTTACGAGGTAGCGGATATCGACGAGTTCTCCCGAGCCGAGGTCGACCGAGGTCCCTTCGATACCCGGAGTCTCGGCGACCGCGAGAAGGCCCGCGACGACGTCCTTTATGTAGATCCAATCGACCCTCCGGTCGGGGCTCCCGATCTTTAGGGTCTCGCCCCGGAGGAGAGTCGCGATCGAATGGGAGATAAGCTTCTTCGAAGACTGCCCCGGCCCGTAAACCATAAAAATCCGGGTAAAGACGATCGGAAGCTTATAAAGTTCGTAGAACATCTTCGCGTAAAGCCGCGTCGCCATCTTCGCGGCGGCGTACGGCGAAGACGGAACCTCGCTCGAATCGGACTCCTCTAAGGACCCGGCCATAACCACTCGTCGAGTTTTAAACTCCGTCGCGCTCGTTAGAACGTTAATCGAGGTCGTTAGTTCCCCGGTAAAGGTCGGGAGGACGAGTTCTAGGTTCCGTTCCCCTTGCGCATACGAGGCGAGATGGTAGACGAGGTCCGGACGGATACTCTCGAAAGTTTTCCGGACGGAACCCGAATCGGTTAAATCGACCGATTCGAAGCGGAGCCGGGAATCGGAAACTTTCGGTTGCGAACGCGAGACCCCGTAAACGTCGTAACCGCGATCGAGAAGAGCGCGGATAAGATGGGTCCCAATAAAGCCGCTCGCGCCGGTAACTAAGATTTTATTTGTACTCATTTAACTTTCCCCATTTCGCCGTTCCCCTCTTTATTCATACGCGCCCCGATCTCGTACCCGGCCTCGTAGACCTCATCCCGGTAAGTGAGCCGCTTCTCGTTAAAATTCGCGAGCTTCGCGAGATGGTAGGCGATTACTTCCCGGAGTTCCTTATTCGCCTCGATATCAACGGTCTCGCTTTCGCCGAGCGCCCCGTAAAGACCGGATAAGATCCGTTCGCTATGCTTTAAAAGGGCGTAAGAGAAACCGATATCGAAAAGGAGATGATCGGCCTTACTCGGCCATTCCCACGTCGGATACCCCGCCTCGTCGGTCTCAATAGATGTCCAAGCCATAGCTTATTTCTCGGTTAAGCGCCGCTCTAATTCGCTAACCCGGGCCTCTAGCGCCTCTAATTCCGCGCTTAAATCCTTCCCGCTTACGCCTTGCGGCCCAACCGGTCCCGGCGGCCCTTCGACCGTCATAGCAACGAGAACCTTCCCGTCCCGGATAAGCTTCTCGATCTTCTTTTTCGACGGTTTACTCATGTCGGCGAACCTTAATCTCTTCCGCCGTTATAAAATGGACGGCTCCCTTCCCGCTCCGGAGAGAATACTCCTTCGGTATAACCGCCGTCGCCCCGGTATTCTTCGGCCCGCTCGTCGCTTTACCCGCCGCCTTCCGACGATGGTACTCGTGCATCTTAAAGTTTAACGTCTTACACTTCGTCGGGACGTGGAAGACGAATCCGCCGGGCGCGACCTTCTCGCCCCCGTCGAACTTTAAAAGGTATTCCTGGGCGTAGCTCCGAACCATATACCGCTCCATTACCGGGTTCCCTCGTTCGTCGAGGGTTTCTATGTAAGCGATACTCCTAAAGACGAAGACGTTCTTGCAATCGAGCGTACGCTTTAGGCATCTCGCGTACGCGCAATTTTCCGGATCCTCTTTCGTCGCCCCCCGGATATCCTCGCGGGAGGGCTGGACGTGCATCGCGGCCCGGGCTTCCCGAACGGGAATCCCGTTAAACCGCCGGTCTTTCTTAACTAGTTTCATATTTAACTCTCTAATCGACGATCCACCCCACCCCGGCGAGCTTCTTTAGAAGCGGCTCGCCGCCGACCTCCGACTTCGCGAAGTTCGGCTCGCTAAAGGCGTCGAGCTTCGCTTTTGGGGTAAAGACGTACTGGCCTCCTTTGGTATGCGAAAGGAGGGCGAAGGCCCGGTAAGTCCGGGTCGCCGCGTCCCATAATTTAAGATGGAGAACGTTCGCCCCGCCGGGCCAGAGATGAGGCCTCCGCATCATCTCCAGATCGTTCCGGGTCTTAACGACTTCTTCGTCCGTCAGTTTCACGCAATCCTTTTCGCCCGCTCCTCTTCGGAGTCCGCTTTCTCCTTCGCCTCGCGCTCCTTAATTTCGGACGTTAATATCGAAACCATTTTCTTCCGCCCAACTTTCTCTAATCTCCGGCGGAAGCGGATAAGATGCTCGACGTCGAGAATCTGGAGCATTTCGAAGAAGGGATCTAGCGGCTCGCCGTTTTCATCGTTCTCGGTTTTGTACTGATTTTTCTTAGACATGAAGAGGATTCTTTACTTTATTTCATTCGTCCAAAAGAAATCCGAATCGATCTGCTCGGTCCGGATAAGATGCTCTAACTGCTTTAGGCGGGTAAAGGCCCGGGCGTTAAATAACTCGTGACCCATAGCGATCCGGGTAAAGAGAGAGTGGAGCTGCTCCGCGCCGAGCCGGGCGTCCCACTTACACTTAAAGGCGGGGAGAACCCGACCGATCTTACTAAAGTCGACCCGGTAGCTCCGGTTATCCGAGCCCGAGTTACCGAAGGTAATCTCCGCGTCCGGGAAGACTTCGCCGACGATCCCGGCGATCTCGCTAACCCGATAGTTCTGGGCGGTCGAGCCGACGTTAAAGGACTCATTCGAGACCGCTGCGACCGGGGCGTCGAGAACCGCGAGGATCGCCCCGGCGATATCGAGCCCGTGGACGAGCGGGCGCCAGGGCGTCCCGTCGCTAACCATCGCGATCTTCCGCTCCGTCCAGGCCAACCCGCAAAGGTTATTTAAGACGATATCGAACCGCATCCTCGGGGAAGCCCCGTAAGCGGTCGCGTTCCGGAGGAAGGTCGGCGCGAAATCCTTCGTCGCTAAGGGACGAACGTCGCGCTCGACCCGCGCCTTGCACTCGGCGTAGGCGGTCTGAGGATTGAGATGGGATTCCTCGGTAAGAAGCGTATCTCCGTCGCCGACCCCGTATACGCTACAGCTCGACATATAGACGAACCGCTTAACGCCCGCCGCCCGCGCTAACTCGGCGAGACGGACCGACCCTTTATGATTAATATCGAAAGTAATATTCGGGGCGAGCTGCCCGGTCGGGTCGTTCGAGAGTTCGGCGAGATGAACGACGGCGTCGAAGCCTTCGAGATCGTCGACCGAGATCCGGCGGATATCTTTAAAGACGGTCTTCGGGCGAAGCGTCCGGCTCTGATATAACGAGCGGTCGCCGTAGAAGCCGGTATCGAAACCGGTTACGTCGAAGCCGGAGGCCATTAGTTTCGGGGCGAGGAGAGAGCCGAGATAGCCCTCGGTTCCGGTAACAAATAATTTCATGTAGCAATCTTTTTCCGTTTAGAGTTTAGAACTTTGAGATGACTCTCTACATTTCGCCCCGGTTAATTCTTCTAGAACGAGAGCGGGCTCCCTAGAAACGAAAAAAACCCCGCCGAGGGGCGGGGCTTCTTTCGCGGAGGGAGGTTTATAAAACGCGCATCGTCAAGGCGTAGATCTTAAGCTCGCCGCCGACGTAGGTGTAGCCGACCGTTAAACGTTCGAGGGCGCGATGGACGCGGACGCCGGGCTCGTCGACCTCGACGTAAGCGGTAATCTCGTCGTACTGCATCGGGCCGACCCAATAGGAGGAGTACTCGTTCGAGGAGTGGCGGGTAAAGGTATTGACGTCCCAATTCGCCGTCCAGCGGCCATAGTGAGCGGCGTCGTACGTCATCTCGCGGCGGACCGTACCGAGCGTCGCCTTCGTAGTACCGAAGTAGTTTAAATGCCCGTTGACCATGTAGGGAGCGAGCGCCGACCAGTCGTGATTGTTTACCGTCTCGATCGACCACTTTATTAGGCTAATCGGGGCTTCATAATTCGGAGCCGTTTCGTTAACGTAAACGACGCGTTCGGGAGCCGGATCGGGAGTAACGAAAACCGGGGCCGGAGCCGCCGCAACCGGGGCGGGGGCGACCTGGGTTATATTGTTATTAATCGTAATCGCCGGAGCCGCCGCCGCGACCGGAGCCGCCTCGACGAGTTTTCCGTCTTTTACGATGTAGGAGTGCCCTTCTTTTACCGCGTCCTGGGCGAAAACACCGGAGAGGGTCGAAAGAGCGATTAAGCTAGTTAGGAGGATCTTTTTCATATACTCCCTACATTTCGGTAGCCTTTTCGGAATTTTTCCGATACATTCTTCCCCGTCTCATACAATCTGATAAACTGTCTTGCATATAGGCATCGTAGAAATCCCGCCCCGTAAGAAGGGCGGGATTTTCTTTTCCGGAGGGGTCGCGGTCCGGTAAATAGAAACGAGATGAGCGAGCGACCCTACGCTACGACCGGCCTTTATATCCTCCCGGCCCTCGACGGCCATACCCACGCGATAAACGATCCGGGGCATAACCACGAGAAAGACGACCGCGCCCATATAACAATCGAGCCGTCCCGCGAGAACGGACATACCCACCGGATCCTCGACCCCGGCCATCTTCACGACCCCGGCGACGTCCGGGCGAGGACGGAGATAACCTTAGAGGAGACCGACGGCCATACCCACCGGGTCGTCGAGTACGGTCACCGCCATTTCCCCGTAAGGCGTTAAACCCGCCCTCGCCGTTCTATTATAATGAATGACGACTACTACGCCGCCGCCGACCGCCCCTCCGGTAAACGAACCTCCGCCGCCGCCGATTAAAGCCTGGCGAGGGGGTTTTACGAGCGGTCGTTATACGAAGCTCGTCGATCCACGAGTCCGTTGGGGGTTCAACTTCAGGAACAAGTCGCTCGATCTAACCTTTAGTACGAACGTAAACGGCGAGCGGGCGTCGAGCTTCCTTATCGAGATAAGCTTTAAGGCCTGTAAGGCGATCCTCCTCGCCTTCCTTACTAACAAATCGGACCCGATTTAAAGACGAGCTTCGCCTTTATCATTCTCCGGGCGATCTCCGTCTCTAAGCCTTCGGCGATAAACCCGGCGACGTAAGTCGTCGCGTCCTCGCTCTCGATCGAGACCCGCCCGCTCTTCGGTTCGTAGACGATTACTACAGTCCATTCGATCCTCTCCCGCACGCTTTATAACTATTATCGGCTTCCCTTTTCCGATCGCTTTCGCGTATCGTCGCGCTTACCCGCCGGTAGCGCCGGGACACCCGCCGCCGAAGAGTGCACGCTTCGGTCGCGGGGGGTAACTCCGCCTTATGACTATCGCCTTCGACTCCGACCGGCTCGTCCCCTGTATCGACGGCTCCCATTCCCGTTCTTATTTTATCGACGGGGTACGCGACGACGAGGATAACCTCGGCCTCGTTGTAAACTGCCGGGAATGCGGAAGGATCTTCTCCGTTCCGTCGCGTTATAAAGAAGCCGAAGCGGATTGGCCTCTTTATAACGCGAGCTAAATTATAGAAAAATAACGGTTGCTCCGAAATTATAAGAAATGGAAACTATCCCAAAACGCAGTGGAGAAATGGCCTGGCTCGATGAGACCGGTGAGAGTAAGATAATTTGGAGCGCCGATAACGAGGACGAGATCGAGGTAGCGAGAGAGATGTTCGAGAAGCTAAAGAAGAAAGGCTACGTCGGCTACCGGGTCGAAGGGAAGAAAGGCGAGAAAGGGGAAGTCGTCCGGGAGTTCGATCCGGCGGCGGAACGCTTAATTATGGCCCCGCCTATGAAAGGGGGATAGATGAGCGACCTACGACCGCCGCCCTGGAACGTACCCGAGCCCGGGCCGATCGATTGGCCCGATCCGACCCCGAGAATGCTCGAAGATCCGCGCTTCGAGGCGGTCTGGAAAGCGATTCGAACCTGGGATATAAACGTTCCCCGGGCCTACGCCGGTTACTCCGGCGCTACGGGAAATCACGTCCGGGCGATCCTCGACGCGCTCGATAAGATCCCGAGGACCGAGAGCCGGAAACCCGGAAAGATCCCGGAGGTCGACTACGAGGGGCCTCGCGAAGGACCTCATCATCCATAAAATAAAATGACCGGCTCTTCTACCTACATCGTCCCGACCGCGACGACCGGGATAACCGGAACGGTCCCGGTAATCTCGGATCCGTGGCCGTACTGGATCGCGACCTCGACGACGGCGAATACGATAACGGCGACGACTTGGACGAACTGGAACGCGAATTACGTAACGACCGCCGTAACGACGGCGACCGGAACCGGCCCCTATTATTTATCGGGCGAGGGGATCTGGGTAGCGTGGAACGGGGCCTATTACGAGAACGCGATTACGGCGGTTCCGAATCCGATTCCGGCGATCGCGGCGGTCCCTTCCCGGCCCGCGCCGAACCGGGTGAAGGCGAAGCGGCTCCTAAAATCGCTCCTTACCGAGGACCAGGAACAGTCCCTCGACGAGAAAGGATGCTTCGATTTAACGATCGGCGACCGGATCTACCGGGTCGCCCCGGGACGCGGGGTAACCCGAATCGCGGCGGACGGGAAGGCCGACGAGAGCTATTGCATCCATCCGGACGGCTCGCTCGGGCTCCCGGTCGAGGATTGGGCGATCGCGCAGAAACTCCTCCTCGAAACGAACGAGGAGGAGTTCTTAAGGATCGCGAATAAGACCCGGCTCCGGGCCTAGTTCGCCTCCGACGATAAGCCGCCATCGATTAAAAGTTTCGCCTCCGTTTCGGCTTCCTCTCGGGTTTTATAAGAGAGTTCGGAATCTTCGCCGTCGATTCGGAATCCCCACCATTCCTTCGAAATATAGGGGGGATAGCAATCCCAACAATTCGGTACTCGCTTTACGACGATCTTACGCTTTTTATAGATCATTTTAGTCGTTAAGGAAGTGGACCTCGACCCCGAAGAGACGGGGATTCTTCTCGCACTCTTCCGGGGTCGCTCCGCAAACCCAAGCCTCGATCTCGTAATCCGGCCCGTCGCTTTCGATCGTATGGAAGAAAACGAAAAGGACCTTTTTACCGGTCTTCGGATTTAGGAGATAAAAATAGGGCGTCGCGGTAATCCCTTCCTCTTTTACGACCGTCCAAGGCGCTCCCCCGAAGTCGGAACGTTCGGCGGTAAAGCGGCGGGTCTTCGGCGACCAGAGGAAGGCGTCGGTCGAGTGGGTAATTAAATCGTTCATACCGTATACATTTCGTGAGCGCGTTTTCGGCTTCCGAATTTCGATCCGGCTCTTTAAATTAAGAAGAACGACGTATGAAAAGAATATTAGCCTTAACTGCTGTTGCTCTCTTTACTCTAGGAACCGCCGTCTTCGCCGGACCGGCGGAAGTCTCTTCGAAGGAGGTCATCGCTCCGGCTCCCGCGCCCCCTCCGCCGCCGGAATCCTACTTCCGGCCTAATGAATTCGCGGTGGGGGTTTTCGCGACCTACGTTACCGGAACCGGAGGCGGAACTTCGACGACGAGAACGGACGAATTCGGGGATACCCTTAGCCTCTCGACGAACGGGAATTCGAGCGGTTGGGGAGGCGGGCTCGACTTTACCTATTATACGCCCTGGCGGTATCTCGGGTTCCGGATTCAGGGCGCGGGAATCGATCTCTTTAGTCCCCGGACGACCGCGACCGTTACGAGCTTCGACGGGACCGTCCATAGTAACTCGGTCCGGACGAGTACCGGCGCGGGGATCGTTACCGGGGACCTTCTTCTCCGGCTCCCGCTCGACGACTTCTGGCCTACTATACATCTCGCCCCCTACTTTATCGGAGGCGGCGGCGGGCTCTTTACCGGCGCGGGCGGCTCGACGGTTAATACCCGTTTCCAAGGGGTCAATAACACGTTCAATAACGTCTCGACGAACGTTACAAATAACCGGGGCCTCGGGCACGTCGGCGGGGGCTTAGAGTACCGCTTTACGCCGCATATCGGGGTCTTCGGGGAAGCGACCTATAACTGGATCGGCGGAGGATCGCATACCTCCGGGAACGATTTTATACAAACCAACTTCGGTCTCCGCTACGCCTTCTAAAACGAAAAACCCCGCCCTTTCCGAGGGCGGGGATTCATTTCGCGGTTTAAAGGGTTAAGAGTTACTTCTGGCGAGGCTGGCCGATAAAGTTAGCCGTCGGGAGCATCGATTTAGCGATCGCCGCCGCCGTCTGGGAGTTAGGGGCTTGCACCGTCATCGTGCAGGTATTAGAGTTATTCAGGTAGTATTTAACTTCGAATTGTTTTTGCATACTAACTACATTTCGTGAGATGAATCGACGATCCTTCTTCAGTCTCTTTACGGCGTTCCTCGCCGTCCCGTCGTTACTTAAGAAAAGAAACGAGACGGTTACGATCTCGGCGGCGGAGATGCCGAGCCATAGCCATACCCTCGTCCCGCCCCTAGCCTCGGGTACGATCCTCGCCTACGCCGGAACGGAGCCGCCGACGGGCTGGGTCCTATGCGACGGAGGGATGATTTCCCGCGAGACTTATCCCGGCCTCTTCGCTAATATCCGGGACCCGGGGCATTCGCATACAATTCTTCCGACTTATAATTTTATCCGGAAAGTGTAATCGCGGCGGAAGGGATTACTCTCATCCAGTAACCCGGAAAAAATTCGATCCAAATAAAACCATCGGCCCGTCGTTCCCAGACGAAATCGTACCGATCGCTAAATTTAGCTTTATTCATGTCCCCTATACATCTTTTCCGCTTCGGCTAAAACGGCTTTCGCTTCGTCGAGTTCTTCTTGCCAAAGGGGGCTATCCGGGCTTTTTAATTGATTTAGCTTATTGACCAATCGGACGAAGGCCCGCAAGGTACGCTCTAGATGGTCCCGGTACCGCTCGTTCATTTAAAACCACATCTCGACGATTTGCTTCTCGTCGGTAGCGTCCCGGTCTAACCGGGTCGACGCCTCCCAAGGGAGCGAATTACGGGCCTGGGCGAGGGTCGTACAGACGATCGCTTCCCGATCGGCCTCGACCTTACCTTCTCCTATCGACCAGCGCCGTACTACCCACTTACTCGGGTAATCGAGGGGGTCGAAATAAATAACCCACATCGACCAGCTATCGGGCCGGGATTTCGGGGGCGGATCCTCGATTCCCTGGTTACGGTAGAAAAGAATGTGCTTGTTTTTAAACTCCTCGCTCATCTAATGCGTCGTCCATTCGTCGGCGTCGAGTTCCCGGACGAGATTCGAGGCTTTAATATAAGCAGCGTACTGTCCGGCCCGGAAATCCTTCGACCGCCAAGAACCGCCCGTCTCCCCCGGTCGCTTCTCCTTCTCCTCTTCCGGAAAAGCGTCTACGATATTAGGGGACTTAAGCGCGTCCCGGGCGAGCGCGAGAAGCTGGGTAACGAGCGCCTGTTTAGTCATTCTTCCTTCTTCAGATCGATCTCTAAGATCTCGTCGAATTTACGGTCGCTCGATAACCTCTTCATTATCCGGGTAGCGAACTCGTCCCGCTTCTTATAAACGTCCTCCTCGAACTCCGGACTCGCCCAGTAAACGAGCCCGATCCCGTCCCGGATCCCGAGCGCGTCGATATCGGCCTTAAGAACGAAGATAAACTTTAACCGTTCGCTAAGAAGATACTCGGCGACGATCGGAACGACGGCCCGTTTCCGGTCCGGCTTCTCCTCCATCATTTTCCGGACCGACTCGACTTCCTCCTCTAACTGAAAGGCCCGGACCCAAAATTGGAGCCCTTTCCGGCCTTCGAAAGCGATACTCCCGGTTTGCGGGGGGAGCGTATCCTTCGTCTCCTTCGACTCTTTCGCCTTAGGCATTATTGTTATTCTCCTCCCGGACCCGCCGGAAGACGAAAGCGGTCTCCTGTAGTTCGTCCATATTACGAAGTTTCTCCTCGATCGGGAGAGAGGCCTGAGAGGAATGAAAGCGGTCGAGCTTCGCCTTAAGCTCCGCCGCCTTTACGTTAGCTTCGGTAAAATCGTTTCCCATTTCTCCCTTAGATTAAACCGGAGAAGGAGATCTTCGAAAAGCTCTTCGTTAAAATAGGGGTAGCGCCGGAGCCGGATTAACCGGGCGTAATCCTTTTCCGCCCGCGACATCGCGACGCTATCCGCCGCGAGATGCTCCGGGCGGGCGACCGTAACCTCGAACCCTTCGACCTTACGTCGCCGGGCGGTCGCGAGGAGGTCGAGTTGGAGAGCGCTAAGGGGCGGGTTAAAGTGTACCGGCCAGCCCTCGATTAAGAGGTAGCCTTCCGAATTAATCTCCGAGTAGCCCTTCCTCTCTAGGACCCCGTAAAGCTCCGAGGCCCGGTCGAGACCGACCCCGATCGGGAAGATAAAGTCGATATCCCGGGTCGAGACCGCCTCGGTATAGAAGAGGGCGGCGAAGCCTCCGCTTAAAGCGTAGTTCGAAACGATTCCGCTTTCGTAAAGACGGTCGACGACCGCGAGGGCTTTAAGCGCCCGGCTCGAAAAATTTTCTTTCATTCGTTCTCGCTACTTCGTCCCTTAAGGAGAACGCTTTAGCGATTACTTCCGCGAACCGAAGAACTTTAGGCCGAAGCCTTCGTTCTTGTATAGCTCGGGGTTGGCCGACTGGGAGGCGCTCTTACCGGTCTTCTGATAGATGTAGAATTGGGCGTCGGCGTAAGAGTTGAAGCGGATCGCTTCGCCGGTCGAGGGGACGACGTAGTAAGAACCATTCCGGATACCGATAGCGTAAGTAGTCATACCGACTACATTTCGCCCCCGGTTTAGAGCGGATACCGGGCGAGGCTTTCCCGGGCCCGCGCTAAGACCGCCTTTTTCGAGGAGCCCCGCTTTACGAGAAAGGTCGTCTCCTTACCGGGGATAAGGATCGTATACCAATCCATCTTCTCCTCACTACCCTCGAAACGGAGGGGGATCTCTTCTAGGGTAAAAAGAGTTTTAGCTAGCATTACCGCGCCCCGCCCGGCGTTCCCAATAGAGAAGGGCTTGCTTCCGGTAGTAGGGGACCTCGCTCCGGGTTAAACCGGAAACGAAGGAGACGCCGTCGATCCGGATTACGTAAGAGTAGCCGTCGTCGCCGCCTTCCTGGCGGGCGGTTATTTTCGGTTTTCGTCGCGTCATACGACCGTCCTTTCGATCCGGCTCTCGACGACCGTAAAACCGGGCGCTAACTTCGCGGCGGCCTTCTCCGCCTCGGCGGAGGTTAAGGCGCGACGGGCGATCTTAACGACCCCGTGCTCCGGAGAGGAGAGGGTTACGACGTAATCGGACTTCGCCCGCTCAGCGGCGATCTCGGCGTCGGCCCGGGCTTCGTACTCGCGGAGAGCGGCTTTCGCCCGGGCGATCTTCTTATAGGTCGCGGCGGTTACGCTCGGTCCGACGAGCCGGATAAGCTCGTCTAAGATTCCTTCGGTAGGACTCGGTATGTTAGTCATACCCTATACATTTCGTCCCCTAAAATAGGTTTCGAGCGCAGCGAAATCCGTTTCAGAAATCTCGATCGGGGCGATTAACTTCGGCGTCGTATAGACGGACGCTAACTGGGCCGCTTCGAGGATCTCTAAAATGCGCTCCGTCTTTTCCGTACGGAGTTCCTCATCGAGGAGCCCTAACATTTTGTCCACGGTAGCCGGATTAATCTTCATACCGCAGACATTTCGTCCCGCTTTAGTCGACCCGCCATCCCGCCCCAACTAGCTCAACGAGTAGCTCGTCGCCTCCCGTCCGGGGCCACTTCTCTAACGGCGTCGAGAACGGATCTAAGAGGTTCCCTTCGGGAAGGAAGTAAAACTTCTTCCCTTCGTCCGGCCCGCTCGACGGCGAGTAGAGTAACCCAGTATCAGGGATACTCCCTCGATCCGAATATTTAACGAGCGGGAGAACAACCAGGGGCCACTCCCTCGTCCTTCTCATCATCTCAAGATCGCCCGGCGGCTCCTCTTCGATTAGTTTTACCATTCTGGTATAATCTCTAGGCAACTATATAATTGCTAAGCATCTACAACCATTTCTATAGAGGAAACCGACCGACGTTCTCCTGGAGAACAATAACCGGGAACTTCTCAGTATTCGCGAGGAAGAGGTACGGCCCCTTCCAATCGATAAAGTCCCATTCCTCAACCTCAGTAGACTTCGGCTCGTACTCCCGGAGATGAAGAAGGACCGGATCGCCCGGCTCCAGCTTAAACAGTTCGTTCTTCGTTAGAGGAACCCAATTCTTATCACTATGTGTCATTTTTTAAGCGTCCCATCCGGAGATCTCATGCATCGTTTCGATCGCGACGACCTTCCAGCGGCCTACGTTTAGATCGCAGACCAAGGTTTCGCTCTCCCAATCGCGCCGACTCTCGACCGTTACCATTCCCCGCCCGGGGGAATAGCTGATAAATTTGCTTTCCTGGAAATGGGTTAGCCGTTTCCCCGCCTTCCATTCCACCGTAAACGTAACGACCGGCGCTCCCGGCTCTAGCGTCGCTAATTCCTCGGACGAGATCGCGACCCAGTTTTCGTTTTCCTCCTTACTCATCGAGGGCCTTTCCTTATCCACTCTTTAAAGTTCGCCGGGAGAACGACCTTCGTCGCAAGATGGGCGAAATCGTATTCGTCCCACCCCTTCGTCAATTCCATAATGATCGCCTCGTACTGAGCTAACCGGAGAATTAAGGCCGCTTCCCGAGGACTCATTTCCCGAGGACTGCTCATTTTATGAGATTTTCCTATGGGCGTCCCATCTCCTCGGTTGTCGGGGGAAGGGGAGCGGGCGGAGGCGGCGGTTTCGGTATCCAGGCCTCTAGCTCGGCCCGGTGATTCCCAACGGCGTCGATCCGCTTTACGATATCTCTCGGCGTCGCCGAAGGGAGCGCGTTATACCAGCGCACCCACTTCGCTTCGGCCTCCGCTAACCGGCTCTTTACCTCCGGGCTTAGAGATTCCCAGGTCTTATTTAAGCTCGCCGTCTCGCTCGGTAGGATTAGATGCCGGTTTAGGTAGGCGTACCATTCCTCGACCGAGCTAAATCCGGCGGCGGTCGCCATAGCGACTTCGGTCTGGCTATGAGGATTAACGGTAATCCGTAGATCGTCCCCGAAAGCCGGAAGCGCGAAGGCGCTTAAAAGGGCTAAGGTTATTCTTCGCATTCTCATTCTCCTAGGGTATCCCGGATAAAAGCGTCCCGTTCCCTAATTAGAACGAGGTAGTGGACCTGGAAGTCTTCGAAAAGCTCGGGGCCCCCGTTATTTCCGTCGCCGTAGGCGAGCATTAAAGCTTCCGCCGGAGCCCACTCTTCCCACGTCTCCTCGGCTCTCCGGAAAGCGTCGCCGATGGTTTTATTTCGAATCGCTTCTACTTTCCAACTAAGCCGGTCGTAGCGCTCCCGGATATCCGCTAAGGCCGCCGTAATCGCCGGAGTCGGCTTTTTTATAAACTCCTTTTCGAGCGGGACTTTATCTACCATCGAGGAAATCCCTAAAACGCCCGGGACCACGAGCCCGATCGCGATAAAGAAAGCGGAGATAAACTTCTCTCTAGTCATATCAATTATTCCGGATATTCTGGTCTTGCGCGTCGAGCCAGAGGTAATCTTCCGCCGTTAACGGGACCCCGATTTCGAGCGCGTACTCTAGAACCGAGGGAGCCTCTTCGAAGGCCGCCATAATCTTTAAAACGATCGCTTCATCTTTCGTCATATACTCTCTCCCATTTCGTCCTTACGGCTTCGGCTTCTTCGGCTTAAACGCGTTCTCTAAATCTTTACCCGCCCGGTCGAGTTCCTCCTCGGCGTCGAGCCCCCCATTTACGATCCATTCCGCCTCGGTTACTTCCCGATCGTTGATAAAATAACGCTTCTCGGCCCGGGTAACTCGCCGGGCGAAGAACTTACCGATCCGGTAGAAGAAGATTTTTAGCATACGGGTATTTAGAACCGATCGAATCGTAACCGTTCACGTCGGGTTTCTATAAACTAGAACGGCGGCTTTCGAGAGCGGGGAGCGGCTGTCTCTGACTTCTCGAAAAGATCAGAGTCAGACTCTGTAATTACCGGGGCCCCTATTTTTATACCCCGGTCGTCGCGGCGGGATTATTAAAGGAGTAGACCGTCGCCGGGACGAGTTCCCGGAGAAGCCTTTCCTGCATCCGGGCCTTCGCCCGGATCGAATGGATCGTTTCGAGTAAGGCGAGGAACTTCTCGACCTTCTCCTCGGAAAGGAGCGAAATTGGGAGTGCCTTAAGCTCGAAGCTCCGGAGGCTTACCTTCCGGTCGAAGGCGTAAAGGATCCCGGCGAGAATCGAAACCGCCGCGATCGGGTCGACGGGCCGGAGGGCGATCGTATTATTCGCGATCGTAACCGGGTCCGGCGACTTAAGAGAAGGCGCGTAGATCGCGACCGAGTTCGCGTCCGCGCCGATAAAGCCGACGACGATATCGTTTACCTCTAGGAGCGAGTTCTCGGCGACCGGGAAACCGTAGTCCGGCTCGAACCGGTCGAAATCGATAACGTAATCGAGTTGCCGAGAATGGACCCGGGCCGCTTTAATCGTTCGTTCCGAAGGCGGCGCTTCCCGGTTCGTCGCCGTCGAGATCGTTTTTATCGTCAGTTCTTTAATCGTCTTCATATTCAAGTTTTTTCTTTTAGTCTTTTAGAGTTCGAGGAGTTGTTCGTCGCTAGCGGCTACGACCGTTATTGGTAAACGCGGTATACTCCTCGTGTAAACTGTGGGAGGAATTAACCGGGGCCGCCTCGAAATAGGGCCGCCCCTGGGATTCGAAATAAGCCTTATCCCCGGGGCAAGGGGCCGGAGAAAGATCGAAGGCGGGGAGGGCCGGGGATTCGCCGTCTAGGATAACTAGGATGGAGAAGGCTAGCCCGTGGGTACGCTCCAGCGTCGTCGTCGCCGGGGGAACGGTGGTCGCCCAATAATCGGCCATAAGAGCGATTTGGGTAAGTAATTTAGTCCGGACCTCCGCCGGGGTTAGGGCGCGGGAAGTTTCTTCGGGCATATCTTTATAATTCCAAAGCTTTAGAACGCTTCCCCGTATTCCCCCCGCTCCCGACAAAGCCGTTTCCGGGTCGCTTTCTTTATCCCGGCGAGATAACCGGCGTCGTAGCCGCCCCCGTAGGAGTCCGTACCGGGGCGAGGGACGGCGGGAGACGGGATCCAGGTAAAACGGGACCGCTCTTTACCTTCGACGAGTTCGTAGCCCATTCTCCAGCCTTTCGTCCAGCCCTCCTTAAAGCCGGGCGCGGCTTTTTTAACGCCGCCGTCTTTAAAGCCGACGAGGAAGAGAAAAACGAGGGAAAGTAGGATTATCCGCTTCATCCCTTTAATAAGCGCTTAGGTAGTCCTCGCCCTCGGCGAAGCGGTTTTCGAAATGCGCTAAATAGGTCGCGGCTAAAGCCGTATCGCCCCAGACGACAAGTACGTTCTCGCTATTCCGGAACGAAGCGGCGGCGCTAAAATTAAAACTTCCGGTTTCGACCGTTTCCCCGTCGACGACGATAAATTTCTCGTGAAAGATCGGGTAGACGCTAATCGTCCGGGTCGGGATCCGGTTATTTACGAGGAGGTTAAGAGCGGCGAGCGACTTCGCGCTTCGGTTATCCCGGTAATCGACGACGACCTTTACCTCGACTCCCCGCCGCTTCGCCTCGATAAGGGCCGCGACGACGTCCGGCGAGGTAAAGGAGTAGCCCGCGAGCCGGAGCGAGCTACGGGCGCTCCCGATCGCTTTTAAGACGAGTTCTAAGGCTCCTTCCCGAGGGGAGAAGGCTACTTCTACCCTCGGCTCGGCGACCGCCGGAAGGATCGAGAATACCCCGGCGGAAGCTAAGATAAAAAGACTTAAAATCGTTCGTTTCATTTATTAGAGAGCCGCCGCTTTCGCCCAGCTCGGCGGGAGGTTCCGTAAGATCTCGATCTCCTTAAAGACCGGGCTCGTCCGGGCCCCGTTTTTCTTTACCCATTTCGCCATCTTCCCGATCCCGTCTTCGAGAGAAGTCTTCTCCCGCTCGCCGAAGACGCGAGCTACCTTGGAATGATCCGAGAAAGCGACCTTTACCTCGTTCCGGGGATCGAGATACTCGATCTCGGGCTTCTTCCCGCCCATGGCCTTCCCGACGACCTTCGCTAAGGTATTAACCGTAAAAGGGACGTCGGCTCCGACGTTAAAGATCTCGTTCCGGGCCTCCGGGAAATTAACCGAGTCGGCGATAATCGGGGCGACGTCGTCGATACTCGTAAAGGCTCGCTCCTGCTCTCCGTCGCCGAAGATCGTTAGCGGAGCCTTCGTTAGAATCTGGTTCATAAAGATCCCGACGACGTTCCGGTAACGGTCGCCGATGTTCTGCCGCTCGCCGTAGACGTTATGGGGACGGAAGACGACGTAATCGAGTCCGAAAATCTCGGCGCTAACCCGTAGCTCGGCCTCGATCGCGAGCTTCGCGATCCCGTAGGAATCCTCCGGTACGGGGATCATAGTCTCGACTAGGGGAGACGCCCCCGAGCCGTAGACCGCGATCGAGGAGGTAAAAACGAAGGTCTTAACCTTAAAGTTTACCGCCGCGTTTATTAAATTTACCGAACCGATAACGTTGTTAGTGTAATTGAACCGCTTAATAAAATGGGAGAGACCCTCGGCGGCGTAGGCGGCGAGATGGTAGACGTAATCGAACCGGTAAAACTCGAAGAGCGACTCGATTAGAGAGTTATCGAGGATCGAGCCCCGGATAAAGATCGCCTCTTTCGGAACGTTCTCGGCGTACCCGCCGCTTAGATCGTCGAGGACGACGACTTTAACCCCGTCGTTAACGAGACGCTCGGCGACGTGGGACCCGATAAACCCGGCTCCGCCGGTTACGAGCGCGGAAACTTTCTTACTGCTAGTATTATTTTTGTTTTGTTTCATTCGCGTTTTTAAAAGAGATTTCTCTGAGAAGAGGTAAGACATTTCGCCGTTCCTCCCGAGTAAAAGGAACGGCGAAACGGTTTAGAAATTAAGAAAGGGATTAAAGGGGTTCCCCGTTAAAGGCCTTTTTCGTCGTCTCGACCGTCCCCCAGAAATCCCGGGCGGAGATATTTTTAACGATCCAATCGGCCTCGTCCCGGCTTACTTCCGCCCAACCCATCCCCTCGCAGACGTAATCCTTCCGGAGACCCGCCGGACCGCGAAAGGTAACGACGTCCCCGACCGACATCGAACGCAGGTTCGGATTCGCAAAGCGGAAATCCGGATCGCTAATTAGTTCGTTCCCGTCGACGACGTTAAGCTCTCGGAAAAGGACCTCTAAGGCGTCCGCGAAGGAGGTAACCCGATCGGAACCGGAACCGTAGATCTTACCCGGGACGACGAAGGAGCGGGAAGAGTTAACGCTATCCCGGAGGTAGCGGACGTTCGTTATTACTAAGCTAGGGAAGTTATTTTCGTTCATACTCCCTACATTTCGTGAGCGCGGGATGAACAATTTAATTTATCGGCGGATGAAAGCTTCGTTTTCGCGGCGGCGGGACGTAATCGCTTCCTTCCCCGCCCGGCTTAACGGTCGACTTAGCGGCGGTCTTAAACTTTACCGCGCCGTCTTCCGAACCGTTCGAGAGGATAACGACGACCCGTTTAACGTCCGGGTTCGAGCGGAGAGCGACGAACCGGAGCGCGTCCGCGTTCGGAGTTGCGGTTACCCGTTCGAGAACGTTCGTCTCGGTATTCCGGACGTAGACGACGATCTCCGACCCGGTCGAAGACCAGCTTTCAAGGACCAATTTCTCGAAAACCGAAGGCTTCGGAGCCGCCGGAGCCGATCCCGGAAAGACGAACGGATTCCGGAGCCCAAGATAACGGTCGATCTTATACCCTTCCGGGATCGCCGGATCGGAAGCGGCGGCTAGAGTAGCCGCCGCCGTTACGATTAGAAAGAACCCGACCGAGCCCTTTTTTGTCATAACTTCTCCCGACTCCTTATTCGACGATTAAAAGTGGAGGATCGCGGCGACGGAAGGAATTTTATTCGAATCGAGAATAAAAAGCATATAGTAACCCGGCGGCGCGAGATTCGCGTTCGCCGGAGCGGTCGCGGTTAACGAGTTCGACCCCGCAACCGTAAAGGAGAGCGGGACGTAGCGCTGGCCCATATTAATATCGTGGGTAACCGCGCCGAGCCGGAGTAAGACGATGCTACTAATCGCCGAGGCGTTCGGCGTCCCGATCGTAAAGTTCGACCCGTAAGAGAGCGACGACGGAGCGGAAGAGATCGTCGGTCGGGTCCCGGCGAAGAGGTAAGGCGGCGAGTAGAACTCGACGCTAAACTGATCCGTCGGGGCGTTCCCGTTATTAAACCGGCCCCCGCCCATCGCGATTACCCGACCGTCCGGGAGGAGGAGGGCTTCCGAATGGTAGAGCCGGGGCGCGGTCATCGCCGCCATTACCGTCCAGGTTCCCGTATCCGGGTTCCATAGCTCCGCCGGTAAGACGGCGTTCCCGACGTCGAGCGCGGCGGTCGTCGTTCCTCCGCCGGTATTGAGAACCGTCCCGTCCGGAAGGATCGTTAACGTCATATAAGTCCTCGGAAAATTCATCGGATTCGTCGCCCGCCAGACCGGATTCCCGACCGTTAAATCGAGAACGTAAGCGTTATTCGTCGAGGCCGATTGCCGGGGAGCGTCGGGATCGATACTCTCCCCGACCTTTAAGATCTTATCCTGCCGGAACATCGCCGACGCCCCGCCGTCGACGGCGGGTCCGCCTACCGGGGTCCAGGTTAAGGCGACCGGATCGAGAATCGTACTAACGATTAAGTCTTCGGTCGAAGCGGCGACGATAATCTTCCCGTTCGAAAGAACGTAGACGTGGGGGTAATAGGGGAAAAGCTGCGCCGGATAGGGCGCGGACCAGCTATTCGTCGCCGGATTGTAGACCCCCTGGAGCGTAACGTCGTTCCCGTCCCCGTTCGATTCCCCGCTCGTTACGAGAATATTCCCGTTCGGAAGCATCGTCGCCGTCGGGTACCACCGGGGGTTCGCCATATTCGCTAGTACCGTCCAGCTATTCGTCGCCGGGTTAAAGGAGTTCGCGATCGGGAGACCGATATGGGCGGTAACGTGACCGCCGACGTCGATAATCGACCCGTTCGATAGCTGTTCCGTCGCGGAGCAAAAGATATTCGCCGGAGCCGTAATAAGCGTCGTCGAGTTCGTATTCGGATTCCAGACCATCGAGTTCGCCCCGAAGTTCTGCGCGTCCGACATTAAAACCGACCCGTTATAGAGGAGGGAAGAATGGACCGGGACGATCGGGAGGGTCGTTAGATTATCCCAGGACCCAATCGTCGGAGCCGGGTTCGATCCGTTCGGGGTTAAGGTCGCGTAGAAGGACCATTGGCTTCCGCCGGTTAGCGTCGGCGTCGGGAAGGTCCCGGGGAGCGGTCCGGCGGCGAACCGCGCTCCCGCGAAGCCGCCCGGCTCGGGGTTTTGGACGAATTTAAGGAGGTTACTACTCGGGAGATAAACTAACCAGTAGGTTCCGGGTTGGAGAAGAACGGGGGTAATAACCGGGACCGTATTCCACCCCACCGTCGGGGTAAAGGTCGCCGTCGTCGCGAGAAGGTTTCCCGGCGCGGCTCCGTTATTACTATAAACGCCGAGGACGAGCGTTCCCGAGGCCGAGGTAACGTAAAAGCTAAGGGTATTGAGGGTTGCGCTCTGCCCCAGGATCTCTTTCTGCCCTAAGATTAGGTTCCCGTTTCCGGAATCCGGCGCGGGTAAGACCGAGGTTATCCCGATCGTAATCGAGTTCGGCGGCGGGGTAGGTGTAGGCGTAGGAGTCGGCGTAGGAGTCGGCGTAGGCGTCGGGGTCGGCGTAGGCGTCGGCGTAGGCGTCGGGGTCGGGTTCCCGGTCGAGGCCCGGAAGGCGACTAACTGCATTATCGAGCCGCCCGACGAGATCGTCGCCGTCGCGTTATAGGAACCGGTCGCGGCGACGTTTTTATCCTCGACGAGATCGCTATCCGGCGTCGTAATAATCCGGCTCGTATAACCGGCTCCGGCGCTCCGGGTCGTATTCGTAACGATATCCGCCCCGACGAGGAGATCGGCGGCGTTCGAGGTCGTTACGTTCCCGCTATTCGCCGTCGTCCCGCTCGCGAGCGCGGCGGCGACCGCGACGTCGAACGGGTTTACCGGGTCGAGCCCGGAATATTCGACGATCCGGACGTCCGGGAAGGCCGCCGGGCGGTCGAAGGTAACGGTAACCGTATTCGCTCCGGGGTTAATATTCTTCGCGTAGTAGATCAACTGCGAGAGTTTACCGGCGAGGAGGGTCGGACCGACCGCTAAGGCGTAGCCGTTATTCGTTAAATCGGCAACCCCGAGGGTCCCGTTCGGGCCGACGTGGGCCGTCGTATCGTTCCAGCCGACGACGACGACGTCGAGATTTCCGGCGGTCTGCGGCGAGTTAAAAGTAACCGAGACCGTCGAGCTTGAGGTCTGCGGGGTCGCGGCGGCGACCTGAACGAAGGCGGGAGCGGCGAATAAATTCGCTCCGGTTAGGAAAAAACCGATAACCCCGAAAAGGAGGTTAAAGAGTTTATTTCGACGTGACTTATGGAGTTTCATAGGGGTACGGTTTTTCGTTACGATGAAGGTTAGATTTTCGTTACGGTCGTTAACCGAACGGGTTTAGGCAATAACCATACATTTCGCGTTGTTTTTGCGCGTTCCTTTAGATACCCATTTCGCGTTCTTTTTAGGAAATCGGAGCCGGTTTTTAAAACGAAAAGCCCGCTAGGCGACTTAAGCGCGGTAGCGGGCTTTTCTTTAATCTTTACCCGGCCTTAAGCCTCGGCCTCTAACCATCTCGGCCCGTAGGACCGGCGCTTATTAAAGATAACCGAGACGTCGACCTTCGGGGCGAGCGCTCCGTAGGCCCGCTTAATCGCCGCCTTCGTCGTCTTCTCGGCTTCGACGACGAGGAGGACCTTATCCATAAACCCGGCGAGGGAGGCCGTCGCGCTCGTCTCCCCGATCGGGGGCATATCGAAGATAACGTAATCGAGATCGCTCGCCTTAAACTCCCGGAGGGCGTTATAAAACCGGCTCGGCGAGATCATCTTATCGACGAGGCAAACCCTTTTCGGACCCGAGACCTCGGAGAGCGCGGTCGCGAGACCGGCGGCCAGGGTCGAAGTCCCGGCCTTCTTATCGAGACCGGCGACCCCGATAAGCTTCGGCTTAGAGGAGAGGTTACTCGTCTCGAAGAAAAGCCCGAGCTGATCCCTAATCGCCTCGCAGAACGGCGCGAGGAGAGAGCCCTCTTCGGACGCCTCGGCGAATTCGTTCTCGTCCTCGTCGGAATCGCCGTTCCGGTTTTTAAGACGGAGCGAACCGGCGAAATTCGGAATCGACATTAGTAACGGGATCCGGAGACTTCCCTCGAAATCGCCCGCTCGTTTAAGCGTCCGATCGAAGACTAACTCGACGAGTAGCGCCCAGATTAACCCGATCGCGATCGAGCCTCCGGCGAAGATCGGAATTATCTTCTTTAGATCCCGTTTCGCGAGGATCGAAGGAGAAGGAGATTCGACGACCCCGATATTCGGGACCGTCGCCGGACTAAGCCGTTCGTCGAGCTTCGCCTTTTCGAGGGTCGCGCCGTAATACTTGTAGTTGGCCTGTTGGACCTCGAACTCCTGCTGGAGCGTACTGATCTTCGGGCTAAGTTCGGCGAGAAGCGCCGCCTTCTTCTTAAGATCGGCGAGCCGGGGACCGAGGGTCGCGACCTTCGTCTCTAGTTCGACGAGCTTCGCCCGTTCGGCGATTGGATCGAGCCGGGGATTATTACTACTTCTCCCGCCGTTCGGCGTCGTAACGACGTCGATCTCTAAGAGCGCCGGATACTTCGCTTCGAGGTCGACCTGGGCCTTAACCGCCGCGTCGATCGAGGCCGCCCGGCTCTTAATAAGCCGGTTACCCGGCGCGTAATGGGCCGAAAAGGTCGTTAGATCTTCCCGCATCTTCTCGATCGAGACGAGTAACCCCTTATACTTCGAGAGGATCTCGCTCGACGGCGGCGTAAGCGAACGCGTCTTTTTCGGAGCGTCCGCGTCTTCCTCCTCCTGATTAGCGACGCCGAGCTTCTGCATCTCGCCGACCCGGGCTTTTTGGGCCGCGAGTTCGCCGGTCGCTTCGTCGAGTTCCTCCTGGGTCTTACTAATCGCGTTCGCTAAAGCGGTCGTATCGTCGGCGAGGGAGGTTACCCCGGCCTTCTCCTTTAACGCCTTAAGCTTCGCGGAAGTAAGGTCGAGTTGTTTCTGCAGATTCTCGGATTCCCGGCTAATTAGAGCCGAACCCCCGGCGGAACGGTGGACTTCTAAGTGCTTATCGAAGTAGGCCTTTAGAAGATCTTCGAGGACGGCGTGAGCGACGACGGGATCGGCGTTCTGGTAGACGATAAAGAGGATATTACTCTCCGGAACCGTCTTTACGGTTAAGCTCTTAAAGATGGAATGGGCGGCCTGTTCGTCGACCGTTTCGACTCCGCTCGCTTTCCCTTTCCCGCCGAGGATTTTTTCCGCGCCGATTTCTTTAACGACGGCCCGGGCGAGGTCGGCGCTCGTTAGAATCTCGATCTCCGAATTAATCGCGGCAGCGGACGGCGAGGTCGCGTCCCGGGAATCCTTATTATTACCCGGATCGAGATTATCGACCAGGCTCCGGTCGACGACGTAACGGACGAGGAGCTTGGCCTGACTCTCGTAAAGGTGCGGGGTAAAGAGGTAAGCCCCGAGCGAGGCGGCGGCCCCGAGAAGAACGAAGAAGAGAATTTTCCACTTATGCCGGAAGAAGATAAAGAAAATATCGTTTATCTTCATTCCCCCTCCGCCTCCCGCCGACGGCGGCGTCCAGGTCGAAAGGCCGACCCCCCGGTCGCCCTCCGGTAAGAAGTAGCCCTCGGGCCCACTCGGATCAAAAGCTCTATTATTTTCAGATTTCATATTTCAAGTATTTCCTATTCAGTTTTTTCAAATACATTTCGACTCGGCGGCGAGGAGCCGCCGGAGGTTTAACGCTTCGACGACGGACCGCCCTATCTCTAGAGAAGCCGTCGCCGCCGGGGAGGGAGCGTTTAAAACGTGGAGCCCAAGGCCCCGCCCTTCCGTTACGATTAAAAAATCGTCCACCATCGTCCCGTCCCGCCGTAACGCCTGGGCGCGGACTCCAGCTCCGCTCTCGATTAGGTCCTCTTCCCGGACGTCCGGAATTAGCTTCTGTAAACTGCGGGTAAAAGCTTTTTTATTAAAAGAACGGTAGATCTCGGCGAGACCGGCCTTCGCGTTCCGCGACGCCAGTCGCCAGAACCCCCCGTACGTCATCGTCTCGGCGAAATCCCGGAAGTTAAAGGAGGTCCGGGAGTACCCTTCCCGCTTAAGAGCGAGGACGGCGTTCGGCCCGGCGTGCACCGACCCATCGATCATCCGGGTAAAGTGTACCCCGAGGAAAGGGAACTTCGGATCCGGGACCGGATAGATTAATCCTTTAACGAGCCCCCGGCGGTCCGGCTTAAGCTCGTAGTATTCGCCCCGGAAGGGAACGATCTTCGCTTCGAGCTTCGGAACTCCGGCGAGCTTCGCGACCCGGTCGCTAAAGAGACCGGCGCAGTTTACAAACCACCGTGTAACGATCTCTCCTTCGCTCGTCTCAATAAGGGTCTCGCCCCGGCTCCCGGTCTTAAACCCGAGAACCCGGGTCCCTAGCTCGACCCTTCCGCCCGCTTCCCGAAAGAGGTCGGCTAACTTCCGGACGACGCCCGGAAAATCGATAATCCCGGTCGAGGGAACGTAAAGCCCGGCGAGCGCCCGGACGAACGGCTCTTTCTCCCGGACCTCTTCCGGGGAAAGTTTCCGAACCTCTAGCTCGTTCGCGAGACCCCGCTTATACATATTCTCTAGGAGCGGTAACTCGGCCTTCTCGGTCGCGACGATAATTTTCCCGGTCTCCTCGTAGCGGATCCCGTACCGTTCGGCGAAAGCCTTAATCCGGACGTTCCCGGCCTTCGAAAGCCGGGCCTTCGAAGAGCCCGACTTATAGTAAATCCCGGAATGGATAACGCCGGAATTCCGGCCCGTCTGATGCGCGGAGAGGCGATCCTCCTTTTCGAGGACTAAAATCCGGGTTCCCGGATTACGGGTAATCGCCGCGTAAGCGGTCGCTAACCCGACGATCCCGCCTCCGATTACGACTCCGTCAAGCGTTCGCATTTTTCACGACCTCCTCCAGCCAGGTTTCCTTCCGGAAGACCCGGTATTGCTCGGCCCGGAGCTTATCGGCGAGCCGCCCTTTCGGTAGCTCGATATCGTCGTAGCTAATAACGTCGTCTTTCGCGATCCCGCGCTTAAGCTTACACCCTTCGACGAGGCTTTCCGGGAGATAGCGTTTCCCGCACATCTCGTCGGAGTTAACCGCTTCCCCGTACGTCATATACATCCCGTAATCGTCGAAGGTTTCCCCGGCGAGAAGATCCCGTTTCGCAACGGCGGCGACCTCGACGACCGGCCCGGCGAGCGGTTTCGCGACCGAATCCTTTAAGAGAACGGCCCGGGCGATCGCATTCGGGACCTCGAAATGCACCAGATGATACGGGACGAAGAACGAATAAAGCGGCCCTTCGCCCATCTTATATAAATTGAGGTAGTGGCGCTGCTTCGGGTCGGCGTGCTCGGCGAGGACGAAGACCTTCGTATAGGGGATCCCGACGAGATAATCGACGATCCCGCCTAGCTCCCGGAGTTCCTCGATATCGTAGAGGGAGCCGATCTTCATAATATCCCCCCGGTATTCGAGCCCCCGCGACATTCCCCTCGACCGGACGGTAAACCCGGTCGCGTTCGCAATAATCGCTTGCTCGCAATTAATCTTCGATCCGTCGGCGAACGAGGTTACCATGACGGGGTTCTGACCCCATTTCTCGGCGAACCCGCGCTGCGTCTCGGGAGTCCGGTAGGGGTCCTGGAGACCTTTAACGTTCCCGATAACCCGGGGAATTAACCCTAACCCTTTTACCCAACGGTAAAGGTTAACCGAAATCCCCGGCTCATCTCCCTCGCAAGCGGAGAGGACGGTTCGCGCCCGGTCCGCGTAAGTCGCGAGGATCGGGCCGAGGGTCGAGTCGAGTTCGGCGTTCGTTAGAACGACCGATTTCCCGTACGTAAACGCTTCGAGGATCATCCGCGCCCCGAACTCGACCGCCCCGGTCGCGTCGACGATAACGTCGATCTCCGGCGAATGGACGAGAAGATACGGGTCGTCGGTAACGACCGGCGACTCCGCCCGGACCGCCGCGTTAAACGCGCCGGGAGAAGTAGCCCTTACAACGTCGAGCGGCTTAAACCCGGTATAGACCCAGATATCGCTCGCCCGCTCCGGCTTCCGACCGTAGATCGCCGAGGCCCGCATTCCCGGGACGCTATGGGTAATTTGGTTAACTAAGCCCTGGGCGATAAAGCCGGAGCCGAGGATCCCAACCCGGATCGGTTTCCCGCTCATCTCCCGCGCCTTAAGCAAATTGTCGAGGATAATCATACTAAGGCGGGGTTCGAGGGAACCATTTTCGCTTTTAGCTCTTCCTCGACCTCGTCGAGGAGGGGAGCGTTTTTATCCTTTTCCGAGATCTCGGTTACCGCTAACGGCCACTCGATCCCGAGTAACGGATCGTCGTAACGGAGGCTTCGGGCCGCCGCCGGAGCGTAGAATTCGCTTATATCATACGACACCTCGGTATTATCCTCTAGGACCTGGTAACTATGGCCGAAGCGTTCCGGGACGTAAATCGAGCGCCGGTTATCCGCCGTTAGCTCGACCGAAACGGATTCGAGATAGGTCGGACTCTCCGGACGGAGATCGACGATTATATCGACGATCGCCCCCCGGGTACAACGAACCAATTTCGCTTCCGCAAAGGGAGGATACTGGAAGTGAATCCCCCGGAGGGTTCCCTTCTTGAAATTGAAGGCTAGGTTGCTCTGGACGATTTCGGGGATTAAGCCGTAAGTTATAAAGTCGTTCCAGCAAAAGGTCCGGGTAAAGAAGCCCCGGGAATCGACGATCGGCTCGACGTCGATTAGAAAGGCTCCGCTTAGTTTAGTTTCGGTAAAGAGCATAGATAGTTAGTTAGCTTCGTTAGTTAGTTAGTTTCGTTTAGAGTTAGTCGAGAACGGTCGCCGTCGGGATCGGGACGATAAACTTCGCTCCCCACCCTTTCCGGGCGTACCCGAGCTGGGAGACGATCTCGGTCTTAAGGTTCCAGGGCAGGATTAGGATGTAATCGGGCCGAGCCTCGGCGAGATATTCCGTCGGGTAGATCGGGATCCGGGTCCCGGGCGTAAAGCGACCGTGCTTAAAAGGGTTCCGGTCGACGATAAAGTCGAGGAGATCGGTCCGGATCCCGCAGTAGTTAAGAAGGGTATTCCCTTTCCCGGGAGCCCCGTAAGCGGCGATCGTCTTCCCTTCCCGGCGGAGCCGGATTAGGAGATCGAGGAGGGCCCGCTTCGACTCGATAACCTTCGCGGTAAAGTCGGTATAGGCTTCGATCGTATTAAGGCCGAGCGCGATCTCGCGCTTTCGTAAATTCGCGACCGCTTCGGTAACCGGTTTAGAATAGTCCTCGTCGCCCCGGAGATAGACCCGGATCGAGCCGCCGTGGGTCGGAAGCTCTTCGACGTCGAAGAGGACGAGCCCGTGCGCGGAAGCGATCGTCTCGACCGTCGAGAGGGAAAGGTAGGAGAAGTGCTCGTGATAAATTGTATCGTACTGGCTCTCGGCGATTAGCCGGGCTAGATGCGGGAACTCTAAGGTCGCGACCGCTCCCGGATTTAAGAGGATCCGGATCCCGGCGACGAAGTCGTTAATATCGGGGACGTGCGCTAAGACGTTATTCCCGATAATAAGATCGGCGGCGAACCCTTCGGCGAGCATCTCCCGGGCCGTCTTAACCCCGAAAAATTTAACGAGCGAGGGGACCCCCTTCTTCGCGGCGGCCTCGGCGACGTTGGCCGACGGTTCAACCCCGAGAACCGAGATCCCTTTCTCGACGAAATACTGGAGTAGATAGCCGTCGTTACTCGCTAGCTCGACGACGAGGCTATCCCCGTTTAGGGAAAGCCGCCGCGAGATCATATCGACGTAGGTCGAGGCGTGCTTTAACCAGCTCTCCGAGTAAGAAGAGAAGTAGGCGTAATCGTCGGTAAAGATAACGTCGGCCCGGACAACGTGGTCGAGCTGGACGAGGAAGCATTCGCCGCAGACTTTCGCGTGCAACGGGTAAAAGACTTCTCCTTCGGCTAACCGCTCGGCGGTTACGAAGCTCTCGCAGAGCGGCGAAAGCCCGAGATCGACGAAGGTCGCTCCGAGCCGCGAACCGCAAAACCGGCACCGCGAAGTCGCGGTCGAGGTTAACTTATTCTTTTCAATAGCTTGTTGTTTTTGTTGCATTCTTTTATTTTCGTAGTTAGTTAAAAATTCTTCCGGGCGACCTCCCCGCATTTCGGATCTTTAAAACCCTCTATCATCTCTCCCCATTTCGCCGCGTTTAACTCGATAAAGCCTTTCCCCGGAGGCGGCGGAACGATCATCCCCGTTACGCAATAGCACGTTATAACGTGCATCCGGCGGTTCTGCCCTAGGTTAAGGGGAGCCTTCGTCCGGACGATCCGCCTTCGACAAACCGGGCAGGTTACCTCGGTCGCTTTCCAGCGGTTCGGGAAAAGGCGGTGGCCGAAGAAGTCGTAATCCTTCCCGGTCCGGGTCTGGCGGAAATCCCCCTTCGTAAACTCCTTATCGATCGGGGTAAAAATATCGAAATCCCGGTCGATTTTCCGGCGGAGCGCTTCGAGTTTCGCCGTCATATCCTCCCGCCGGGCGGGCGGACAATCGGTATCGAGGTAACGCTCGATCGCCGAGGCGTAACCCCGGAACTCGGCGAGCCGGGCGGCCCGCCGGTTTAGCGGCTTCGTCGCGTCGTCGTCGTCCGACGTCGAAGAATCGAACTCGGACGTTTCCCTCGGATCCTTCTTAAGCCATCGGTACTTCCGGAAAGCCGCTTTCGCGACCTCGTCGACGAGGCCGTCCCGCTTCTCGGGATCGTAAACGCTCGCGTCGAGTTCGGCGTCGTAATCGGTAAACTCGTGCCGTAAAAAGTTCAAGATCGCCCCCGTAATCCGGGTCCACGGGGACGTCTCTTCGTCGAGCGGGTCGTCCGGATGACGGAGGTTATAGTAGAAGGCGGCTTCATATAGCAGCCGTTTCGGCGTCCAATCGGGTAAGCTTATCGGGGTTCTCATTTCTCTCGTTCTCCTGGGCCTTACATTTCCCCCTTAAGAACGAGAAAATCCGCCCGCTTAGGAAAGCGGAACCGGGATCCCCGAAAGAGCGATCCCCTCCTTTAAAGCCGAGACGACGGCGGAGAGCTGCTCCGGACGTAGCTCGGGATAAATCGGGAGGGAAAGGAACTCTTCCGCTAGCTTTTCGACGATCGGAAAATCGCCCGTCGTCCCGCCGAGATAGGCGTAAGCCTCCTGGAGATGGATCGGGACGGGATAATGGACCCCGGTCCCGATCCCCCGGCTATCGAGGAACCGGATAAGCGCGTCCCGCTCGGCGACCCGGACGGCGTAGACGTGGTAGACGTGGGAGGCGTAGGTCGCTTCCCTCGGGGTAACGAGGCCGTCGATCCCTTTTAGGGCCCGGGTATAAAAGGCGGCGTGCTCCCGGCGGAGCCGGTTCCCGCGCTCTAGCGAACGGAGCTTTACCCTTAAGACGGCGGCCTGGATCCCGTCCATCCGTCCGTTCCAGCCGACGACCCGCGAATAGTACTTTTTAATCTGACCGTGATCGCGGAGAACGGTAACCCTCTCGTTTAGCTCGGTACTATCGGTAACCACCGCGCCCGCTTCCCCGAAAGCTCCGAGATTCTTCCCCGGATAGAAACTAAAACAACCCATATCTCCGAGCGTTCCGGCGACCCGGCCTTTATACTTCGCGCCGTGGGCCTGGGCGGCGTCCTCGATTACCGGTAACCCGTAATACTTCGCGAAAGCGAGAATCGGATCCATGTCGGCGGTCTGCCCGAAAAGGTGGACCGGGATAATCGCTTTCGTCCGGGGCGTAAGCGCCCCTTTAAGCTTCGAGGGGTCCATCGTATACGTCATCGGATCGACGTCGACGAAGACCGGGTTCGCCCCAACGTAAGAGATCGCCTCGGCGGTCGCGATAAAGGAGTTCGGAACGGTTATAACGTCGTCTCCCGGGCCGATCCCGAGCGCGAGAAGGGCGAGAAAGAGGGCGTCGGTCCCGCTCCCGACTCCGGCGGCGTACCCGCTATCGGTATACTCCGCGAAATCCTTTTCGAAAGCGGTAACGAACGGTCCTCCGGCGAAGGCGGAAGCTTCGATAACCTCCCGGATCGCGAGATTAATCTCGTCGAGGAGCGGCGCGTTTCCCGCCTTTAGATCAAGCAATTGTACTTTCATCGTCTAAAAATCTTTCTTCTAAGGTTTTAGTTTTAAGAGGACGGGCCGGGTTACCGACGACCGTCGTATCGTCCGGGACGTCTTTCGTAACGACCGACCCGGCCCCGACGAGGGCGTTCTCCCCGATCGTTAGCCCGCCGAGGATCGTCGCCCCGGAACCTATCGCGGCTCCGGCTTTAACGAGGGTCCGCTGTAAGGTCCAGTCGGCTTCGGTCGACAGTTTCCCGTCGGCGGTAACCGCCTTCGGACGGGAATCGTTAATAAAGGTAACGCCGTGCCCGATAAAGACGCCGTCCTCGATCGTTACCCCTTCGCAGATAAAGGTATGACTACTGATCTTACAGCGCTTCCCGATCGAAGCGCCCTTCTGGATCTCGACGAAGGTCCCGATACTCGTTTCGTTCCCGATCGAGCATCCGTAGAGGTTAACGAAGCCGAAGATTCTAACGTCCCGGCCTAGTTTTACGTCCGGAGCGATCCGGATATGCTCCGGAACGATCTTACCCCCGCTAGCTATCATAACCCCGCTCCCCGGAAGGTAACCGGAGCGCCGCCGCCTTTAAGGGAGAGAGACGCCGCTTCGAGGATCCGGACGAGCGCTAACCCTTCCCGACCGTTCGTTAACGGAACCTTCGATTCCCGGATGCACTCGATAAAATGAGCGCACTCGGCCCGGAGCGGTTCCTCCTGCTTTAGATAAGGGATATGGCTATCGCCGTAGTGATACGAATATTGGAACTCGGCGAAGGTATCGTAGTGGGGTAAACGCTCGACCCGGACGTCGTAGATCTTAATCTTTTCGAGCGGCTGGAGGTCGTCGTATACGATCATCCGTTTCGACCCGACGATCGTCATCTCCCTTACTTTACGGGGCTCTAACCAGCTCGACTGGATCGTCGCGAACCGGTTATTCCGGAAGGTTAACGAGATATTCGTTACGTCCTCGATCCCGGCGGTAACGTGGGAGTTACCCGAACAATTAACCGTCGTCGGGAGTTCGCCGAGGATATGGAGGATAATCGAGATATCGTGCGGAGCCAGGTCCCAGGCGACGTTAATATCCTTCTGGAAGAGGCCAAGATTTAGGCGGCGGGAGTTAATGTACTGGATCGCCCCGATCTCGCCCGATTTAACGATCTCGGCGATCTTCGCGACCGGCGACGAGTAGAGAAAGGTATGCCCGACCATTAGAACGAGCCCGTTCCGGTCGGCGATCTCGATTAGCTCCTCGCATTCCGCGACCGACCCCGCCATCGGCTTTTCGATTAACGTATGCTTCCCGGCGAGAAGGGCGGCCTTCGCGAGCGGAAAATGATGCCGGACGGGGGCGGCGACGACGACCGCGTCGAGCCCGATCCCGTTAAGGAGATGGTTCGAGTCGGTCATTCCCTCGACGTCCGGATAAAGCCCGCGCATATGGCGTAGGCGGCTCTCCGATAGATCGCACATCGCCCTTAAGTTAACGTCCGTAAAACTCTTAAAGTTCCGGACGAGGTTCGGCCCCCAATACCCGCAGCCGATTACCCCTACCGCTATCGTATCGTTCATAATTCAATCGTTTCTAGATTTGCAGTTTCAGTTTCAATTTCCATTAGATTCGTCGCGTTTTTCGTCGTCGAAGAAGCCGCCGCCGCCCGGATTTCCCGGACCTGACGAAAGAGGGCGGGGAAAGTCTTAGCCATAATTTTTAGGTCGAGAACGAGGGAAAGATTCTTCGCGTAGTAGAGATCCATTTCGATCATTTGCCGGAAGGTCGTCCGGTTCTTCCCGTTAACCGCCCAATACCCGGTTAACCCCGGCGGAACGTCGACTCGGGCCTTATCGCCGGGGGCGTAGCGCTCGTATTCGAACGGGAGCGCGGGCCGGGGCCCTACGAGGGACATTTCTCCCCGGAGGACGTTTAAAAGCTGCGGTAACTCATCTAGGCCGGTTCCCCGGAAAAGCCGTCCGCCGGGGATAATCCGGGAATCGCCCCGGTTATCCAGTTTCGTCATCGGGGCGTCCCCTTTCCGGAGAAGCTCGGCGAGATGGGCCTCGTGGGTCCCGGTCTCGACGTCGGTCCGCATCGTCCGGAACTTCCATAAGTTAAAGATCCGGCCCCCAAGCCCGACGCGCTCCTGGCGGAAGAAAACCGGGCCGGGCGAGACGAGCTTAATCCAGAGGGCGATCGGGAGAAAGAGCGGCCCCCAAAGAACCGCGCTTACGAGAGTTAAACTTAGATCGAGAATCCGTTTCCAGGCCGGAATCGCGAGAGGAGGCGTCGTAGAAGGAGGCGTCATTTTTCGTTTCTAGGGTTTCCTTTTTAAGAAAGTCTCCCCCGGAGTAGCGGGGGGTAGGGGGAGACGAAAAGGGGAGGAGAAGGGTTAGTGGCCGTTCCAGACCGCCCAAGGGGCGTTCCCGGTTCCGTAGAGGGTCTCTAGTTCCTGCTGTTCCTTAAAGGTATCCATACAGGCCCAGTAGCCGTCGTGCGGGTAGGAGACGAGCCGATCTTCCTTAATAAGGCGGTGGAACGGAGCCTCGACGAGTTCGTCCCCTTCGCGCATATAATCGAAGATCTCCGGCCTTAGGACGAAGAAGCCGCCGTTAATCCGGGCTCCGGTCGTCGAGATATGCTCGATACTCTTTACTACGCCTTTCGAGTCGGCGAGCATGACGTGGAAGCTAGCTTTCGGCTTAACGCTAACGAAGGAAGCGACCGCGCCGCTTTCCTTAAAATTCTCGATAACCGTCGGGAGAGGGACGTCGGAAAGACCGTCGGCGTAATTCGCGAGGAAGATTTCCTCCCCGGCGACGTACTTCGCGACCGCCTTTAGCCGCATCCCGATATTCGACTTTAGCCCGGTATCGACGAAGGTAATCTTCCAGTCGTGGATATCCGAGGCGAGAAGGTCGACTTTCCCGCCGTCGAGAACGAAATCGTTCGAAACGCATTCGTCGTAGGTCCGGAAATAGTTCTTAATAACGTCGGCCCGGTGTCCGAGACAAAGGATAAAGTCCTTATGCCCGTAGAAGGCGTAATACTTCATAATATGCCAGATTACCGGTCGGTACCCAATCGGGACCATCGGTTTCGGAATCGATTCCGAATATTCGCGCATACGCATACCCAGCCCACCGCAGAAGAGGATTACTTTCATAATTTTTTCGTTTAGAAAAGAGCTACATTTCGAGTCTACATTTCGCCGGGTAAGTTTTCGTTCGAGTAGGCATTAGACGCGGGAAAGCTCCCGTCGAAGTCCTTAGAACGGATAGAGAACGAAAATCCTTAGTAAGGATTCGTTACGATTTTATCGCTTTCGCCTTCGAACCGGAGATCGCTAGGCCGGGTTCCGATCGTTAGATTCGTTCCCTCGTAGAGAACGTCCACCCGCGAAAAACTGAACGAAAAGATCGTTCCGGGAAGGTCCCGACCGGTATTCCGGTCCCGGAAAATAACTTTCCGGCCTACGTCCGAGAGCGAGAGTTTCTTTGGATCGATCATATCGCGCTCCCCTTTTACGCGATAAAAAGGAAAAGAGCCGAGAATTTAAAATTCTCGGCTCTCAGCTTATTTTATCTTTGAAACGCGGGACGGGGGAACTTATTTCGGCGTCGGAGTCGGTTCGGGAGTCGGCGTCGGGGTCGGCGTCGCCTCCGGAGTCGGGGTACTCTCAGGCGTCGGCGTAGGCGTCATTTCGGGCGTCGGCGTACTAGCCGGGGTAGGAGTCGGCGTCGGAGTCGCTTCCATCTTCCCCTCCTTAGCCGCCTTCTTTTCCGTCCCAACCGCCGTCTCTACCTGGAGGTTCGATAGTTTCTCAATCTCGTTAATCGCCGTCCGGGCCTGGAGACGGTAAAGCTGGAAAGTAGCCCGGTCTCCCTTATCGATCGAGGAACGCATTCCGGCGATCGCGTCCTTTAGATTATCGATTTGCTGGTCGATTTGCTTATCGGCGAGCCTTTTCGATTCTTCCGTCTGAATCGCGGCGAGCGCGGCGGCGGTCTTCTCTTTCCCGGATACGGGCGAAAGAGAAAGTATCCCGAGCGGGATAACTAACAATAGTAGGAGTTTTTTCATTCCGCTTTAAATTCGCCCGGAAACCGGCGTCCGGCCTCCCGAGAATATTTAAAGAATATGCCGATACACGCGATCCGCGAAGATATAAAGATCGATTCCAACCATGTCGAACTTATTTACGGGTTAATCCTTTCCGCGAAACCGAAGACGATTCTCGAATTCGGGCTCGGACGGGCCGTCGCAACCGACCGGATCCTTACCGCGATCCTTTATAACGGAATCCCGGTCCGATATACGGTCGTCGATAACTGGAAAGATTTCGGAGGGAAGATTCCGGACGAGGCCCGGAACTACGCGATCCGAGTAAACCTCGTTACCGAGGACGAAGGCCGCTACATCGCCGAGACGAGCGAACGGTTCGATTTTATTCTCTGCGACGGCGACCACTTCAACTCCGAGAAGTATTTCGACTACGTCTACGACCGGCTTTTAAACTCGCCCGGGATCCTCATCTATCACGACGTCGTCGGAGCCGAGTTTCCGAACCTACACGAAATCCCCCGGAAAGCCGCCGCGCTTTCCCTCTCCCATTTTATTTTCGCGACGAGTACCCGGCCCGACGAGCATTGCGAACGGGGGCTCCTCGTCGTTTTTAAGTCTTAGGAGGACTTTCGTAACCGACGATCTCCTTACACCGGGAACAGATCAGGGAGCAGTAGTCCCACTCTCCAAAGAAGAAAAATTTCCGTTTTCGCCGCTGCACCGTCCCCCGGATAAAGGGCTCGAAAGGCGACGCCCCGCATTTCGGGCAGGTATAGATCGGGACCGGCTTCCCTTCGAGAAGAGTAACTTCGATCGGCATAACGGTTTATTTAGTTCTTGAAGAAATCGACGTAGCGGTTAAACCCGAAATCTAGTAGCGCTAGCATTACATTCCGATCGACTAAGAGATGGATCCGACAGGCTACAAGGAGCGCCGCCGTCCGGGTTAGACCGTTCGCTAGACAAAGGTTAAATTGTTCGTTGGGGGTCATCTAAGGCGTTAAACCGGGAAGAGGTCGACGTCCTCCTCGGAGAGAACGCTTCTCCGGCGACCTTTAAAAGATATCTCCCATACTCGCTCTTCTCTAGCTTCTTCCCGAGCTTTAAGAAATCGTCGTAGTCGATAAAGCCCGCATCGAAGGCGATCTCCTCGGGGACGGCGATCCGGAGCCCCTGCCGCTTAACGAGGGTCTGGACGAAAGTGGAGGCTTCGAGGAGGCTATCCTGCGTCCCCATATCGAACCAGGCGTACCCCCTTCCCATCCGATTAACGTACAACTCTCCGGCCCGGAGATAAACGTTTAAGAGGTCGGTAATCTCTAGTTCGCCCCGGGCGGACGGTTTAAGCCCGGCGGCGTACTCCGGCGCGTCGCCGTCGAGGAAATAGAGCCCGGTTACCGCCCAATTCGATTTCGGGGAGGGCGGTTTCTCTTCGAGCGAAAGCGCTAAATTATCCGCATCGAGTTCGACGATCCCGTAACGGAACGGGTCGTTGACGTGGTAGGCGAAGACGGTCGCCCCGAAACGGCGGTAACTCGCCGGGGAAAGTAGATCCGGCATCCCGTTCCCGTAAAAGATATTATCGCCGAGAATTAAGGCGGACGGTTCTCCGGCGAGGAATTTCTCCCCGATCCGGTAAGCTTCGGCGAGGCCGTTCGGCTTCGGCTGCTCAGAGTAGGAGAAGGATAGCCCCCACTTCGACCCGTCCCCGAGGAGCTTCCGGAAATTCGGAAGATCGCGAGGGGTCGAGATAATAAGGATCTCCCGGATCCCGGCGATCATTAGCACACTCAACGGATAGTAAATCATCGGCTTATCGTAAACCGGTAGAATCTGCTTCGAGATCGAGAGGGTTAAGGGGTAGAGACGGGTTCCGGAACCTCCGGCAAGGATAATACCTTTCATTGCATTTTAGCTTCCGGGGTTAGTTCCCAATAATAAGCGCTCTCGTCCGTAACCGGATCGCTCCGGAGAACGTAACGTCCGGGCGCTTTCCCGTCGTCTCCGACGAAGATTCCTTCGCCTAATCCCTCCGCTAGATAGAGAACGCTCGGCTCCGCTATCCCCCACGGGAAACCGGAGATACTTTTCCCGTCTAAGGGACCCTCTTTTAATTCTAATTCGCGAGTAAACATATAGGAGCTTCTTATTTTTTAGCGCGGGGCGGTCGTAAGGCGGCGTTAGTTAGCCGGAAAGGAAGTTCCTCGGCGAATTTACGGAGGAGGTTTAGTTCTTTAATCTGTTTTTTCGAGAGGCCGTCTGGACTCGCCTCCCACTCTTCGTAAGAATCGATATCTTCCCGAAGAGCCCCTCTTAACCACCGTTCTTCGAAAGCGGAAATCTTAATCGTTTTCATTGGCAGGGGTCCCGCGTTGGGTCGTCGGTCGTCCCGCCCATGGTAACGCGGAGAGAAGGCTTAAGAGAGAGTTGATGAGTAACTTGGGCAAAGCCGAAAAGGGCGTTATCGAAGGCTTCCCGGCCTACCCGGTCTTCTCCGGTAAGGAAGGCGTCCCGGGCTTTCGAAGCGTTCCGGATTATAACCACGAGCGCTTCGTCGAGAATCTCCGGATCGAATTCGTCTAGCTTCATTTCTTTAACATTTCGGTCGAGGTTAAGAAATCGAGGGCCCGGATTAAGGAGCCGCGCCAGTGGGGAGGTACGGTCCGATGAAGGCGGGCGATCTTCTCGCAGGAGAGCCACGAATTCGCCGGGCGCGGCGCGAGAGTCGGGTAATCCTCCGAACGGATCGCGTAAAGCGGGGGCGTCTTCGGAAACCCTTTACTCCCGAGATAAATTAAGATCTCCCTCGCGAAATCGGCCCAGGAGATCGCTACTCCGCCGCCGCTAAAGTGGAAGAGGCCGCGTAGCTCCCGGTTATCCGGTTCGGCGAGAAGATTCCGGGAAAGCGCGAAGATCGCTTTCGCGAGATCCGGGGCGTAAGTCGGGGTCCCGAATTGATCGGAGACGACCCGGAGAGCCGGTTTCGTCGCCGCGAGCCGTAGAATAGTCCGGACGAAGTTCTTCCCGTACGACGCGTAGACCCAAGAGGTCCTTAGAACGACCGAATTCGCGGCGGACGCGGCGACCGCCCGTTCCCCCACCCACTTCGTCATCCCGTAAACGCTCTTCGGATTCGGACGATCCTCCTCGAAATAGATCTTCTTTTCCCCGTCGAAGACGTAATCGGTCGAAATATGGATAAGGGGGACCCCGAGTTTCCGGGCCGCTCGCGCTATCCAGCTCGGCCCCTCCGAGTTAATCATCGCCGCGATTTCCATTTCCGTCTCCGCCCGGTCGACCTCGGTATAAGCCGCCGCGCTAACGATTAGGTCCGGTTTAGCCTTTAAAAGAGCGGGGTAGATCGTCGCCGGATAACCGAGATCGAATTCCGGTCTCCCGACCGGGATAACCGTAAAATCTTTTTCGTCTCCGGCGGCCTCGTAAAGAGCGCGGACGACTTGGCCCGATTTACCGGTAACGACGATTCTTCTCATAAACTTCCCCGTTTAACGAGCCGGATTTTATGGCTCTCGGGATGCGGGCAATACTCCTTACCTTCCGAGAGAACGACGTACTTGAGGTTGTACCAGTCGCCGTAGAGCGGGTGACCCTTTCCCTCGCGGTAGAGGGCGAGGAGCCGCTCCCGTTCCGGACCCGGATCGTAGACCGAGGTAACGATCCCCCGCCGGGTCGTATAAACCGAGCCGTGAGAGACGACGATTCCGTTCTCTTCTTTTACGAAGTAATCGCCCGGGCTATCCCATTCGACCTCGTCCCCGACCTTAAATTCTTCGACGTATGACGACATATCAAAATCTCTTCCTAGAATCCCAAAATAGACAAACCGCCTCAATAGCAACAAAAAGAAAAACAAGCCATAAATCTTTCATAGGACGTCCGCCGTCTTTCCCCGGCTTTCCTTATTTACCCAGAGGTAACGGTACCGGTCCCGGATCTCCTCGGCGGTTAGGTTAAGGATAACGAGCGGGCGCTCCTCTTCGTTCTCGCGCTTGACGAGCTGGTAGAAGCCGTAAAGCGAGGAGGTAACCCGGATCGAAGGCCGGATCTCCTCCGGCTTCATCTCCCGCGTCCCGTCGAACGGGCCTCCGATAAATTCCATTTCAATCATATTTTTAGTAAGCCGAGATTACTTCGCCGTAAGGAATCGAAGAATAGAGATTCGGGTTTAGCGAAGGAACGATTAACCAGCGATACTCAAAATCCGGCGGATCGCTAAACCGTCGCGCTCCCGTTTTATCTCTCCGGATTACCGTTTCGGCTTCCCTTAGCGAACGCAATCCTTTTTCAATGACGAACGTTTCGTAACCGACTTCACCAGTCGTCATTAACACTGCGTATTTCATTTAGAAAGGAGGCCGATCCTTTCCGAAGCGTGCTTCGAAAGCGGCTTCCACCAGTCCTCGTTATAAAGATACCAGCGGACCGTTTTCGTAATTCCGGATTCGAAGGTTTCCTCCGCTTTCCATCCCAGCTCCGTTTCGAGCTTCGTCGCGTCGATCGCGTAGCGGAGGTCGTGCCCCGGACGATCGGCGACGTAGGTAATAAGGCTCTCGTAAGAGGTAAAGTTCTCTATCGGAAAGCCGGGAGGAACTAACTCGTTTAGAATCGCGGCGATCGCCTTTACGACTTCTAAATTCGTTCGCTCGTTCCTCCCTCCGACGCAGTAGGTCTCCCCGGGATCCCCTTTCCGAAGAATTGTATAGAGGGCCTTAACGTGATCGTCGACGTAGAGCCAGTCCCGGACGTTCTCCCCCTTCCCGTAAACCGGGAGCGGTTTCCCGGCGAGGGCGTTAAGAATCATATGGGGAATTAGCTTCTCCGGTAACTGATAGGGACCGTAGTTATTCGAGCAGTTACTAACGATTACCGGTAATCCGTAGGTCCGGAACCAGGCCCGAGCTAAGTGGTCGGAAGCGGCTTTCGAAGCCGAGTAGGGAGAGCTAGGATCGTAGGCCGTCCCCTCGGTAAAGAGCCCGGTCTTCGTAAGAAGGGAGCCGTAGACCTCGTCGGTACTAACGTGGAGGAAACGAAAGTTAGCCTTCTTCGCTCCGGCGAGATCTAACGAGTAATAGTTCCGGGCCGCTTCCAGCATATTATAAGTCCCGATTATATTGGTCTCGATAAAGGCCCGGGAGCCGGTAATCGAGCGGTCGACGTGACTCTCGGCGGCGAGATGGATAACGGCGTCCGGACGGTAGATCTCGAAGATCTCCTTAAGGGCGTCCCCGTTCGTAATCGAAGCCCGGATAAAGCGGTAGGAGGAGTTATCCACGACCGCTTTTAGAGAGCTTTCGTTCCCGGCGTAGGTTAAACTATCGACGTTAACGACCGAGGCTCCTTCGACCTCGATTAGGTAGCGGATAACCGCCGAGCCGATAAACCCGGCTCCGCCGGTTACGAGGATTAGAGAAGGTTTCGTAGTATTCATACTTTCTTTTTCCGGTTCCGGACGAGCGTCGCCGTCCGGCTCGCGTAAGGCGTCGCGACCCCGTTATTCGGGATCCATTTATAAAAACCGTCGTCGCTCCGGCGGACGACCTTATTAAACATTAGGAGGTAGAGGTCGGCGGAGAGGAGCGATTTTAAACGGGTTTCCGAGCCCCGGCTCTTTTTCCGCCTCGCGTAATAGGGCGAATCGACCGGGAACCCTTCCTCTTTTAAACGGGCGATAATCTCGTTTAAAGTCGCGGGCCGGAGCTTAAGCTCCCTCTCCATTAAGTTTCGCCGTAGTTTTACTTCGCCCGGAGGCGCTAACTCCCGCCCGAAGGTCGTTCGTTTCTTCGGAGGACGCGAGGGAGGCGGAACCGGGGTCGGCTTCTTAAGCGGGAGAAGCTCCCGCTCCTCGGTTTCCCCGGGATCGACCGCGACCGGGGTCGACGGTTTATTAAACGAATTTAGGGGCGTAATCTCCCATTTCCGCATAACGTTATTAAAGTGACCGAAGAGACGGCCTACCGAATAACGGAGCGACTTTAAAGATTTTAAGGTTTCCGCCGCTAAACGGGCGTTTTGGGTATCCGGAGGGGGAGGGATCGGAGTCTCGGCTCTCCGCTCGGAGTAAGCCGCTTCCTTTACCTCGGCCCATTCCTCCGGCGTTAGGAGCGCCTTAACCGCTTCGATATTTTTCGCCCGGGTCGTTTTTTCCGGCTCGGGCTCGTTATTCGTAGTTCGAGTTTTCTTCACGTTTCACCGCTTACATTTCGTTCCCGTTTTTCGGTTTCTCTTTTCCGTTTTTCCGAGGTCCGGGAACCCGGATTAAGTCCCGATAGAGGATCCATTGCTTCGTTCCTCCGGATAAAACGACCAACCAAAACCGCTTCTTAAGACCGGAGGGACTACGAAGAGTGGACTTCTTTAAAACTTCTTCGACCGGCTCGTCTTTTACAAAGTATCGGGTCCCCACTACCAGAGATAGAACGGGACCCGGAACGTTTTCCCCAAAGAAAAAATTAGCGTGGAGCGCTGTGTGTCGTGAGACACCAGCGATTGTGCCCGGCCCCGAAGTCTTACGGTCGCCCCGCGACCGTAAGCGAGGGCTCGCCAGGGCACCCCCTTACTCCAAAAATCCCAGAAATTATAATTTCTAGAATCGCAAGTATTAGAATATTCGATAGTCCAGTAGTTCGGCCTTTCTTCTTATTCCAATCGGGCGGCGGCTCTACTTCCCCTGCGGGGTCGCCGCTCGCCCGCTATTTGGATATTGAAGTAAGGCCGACCACTGGTTATCTTCTTAGATAAGGGGTTATCCAAAAGGGGGGAAAACGAGAGCCCGGAAAATCTGTCGCCGTTCTAAGACTTAAAAAGCCGCGAAATGTTCCCTAGCAAGTATGAGCAAGACGGGGAACGGAAACGGAAAGAAAGAGGCCGCGCTTAAACCGAAACTTATCAACGGCAAGGTCTGGGTCCCGGATCTTCTCGGAAGCTTTACCCCGCTTCCCGAGGACGATCCCGCCTACCTCTCGACTTACCTAAAAATTGATAGTCAGCGGTTCGTAACTTTACTGGAATGGATCTACGACCCCCGGCGAACGAATAAATCTCGGAAAAGATAAAGCCCCGATACTAAGATCTTAAAAATGAGTACCTCCTCGCGAATCGATTGGATCTCGTACGCTATGGGACTGGCGTGGATGGCGTCCCAACGCTCCGAAGCCCGCTCGGTCGGCCCGGACGGGACGGAAGCGAGCCGGAAAGTAGGGGCCTGTATCCTCGCGAAGGATAATAACCGGGTTCTCTCCCTCGGCTATAACGGCTTTCTCCCCGGCTTTAAGCCGCCGATCGATTTCTATAAGGACCCGGTTAAGCGCAGTACTCATATTATTCACGCCGAGACGAACGCCCTCGTAAACGTCCGCCGGGGCGAGGCCGGGATAATCGCCCTTACCCGGGCTCCCTGCGCGACGTGTGCGCAGCAGATCGTCGCGAGGCAGATCCCCGTCGTCGCCTACGGCGAGGAGTACAGCTCCAACGAAGGCCTCGATATCCTCCGCTTCTTCGGGACGAACGTTATCTATACCCCGCTAATCCGGGTAATGGAGGACTGGATCGTCCCCGCCGTCGAATCGTTTCTCGCCGCTTCGCCGGTACCCGAAACCGAGAACCCCGCCGACGAAGCCGCCGATGCAACTCCCAAATCAAGTCTTTCTACTATCCCTTAACGGAAACCCGGTTACCGAGCTACGCTTCGACTCGACCGGGATCCCCTCGATCGGGGATAATCTAAACGTCGACGCGATGAAGACCTTCTGCGCGGTAATGACGCTACTGCTCGGGGAGTTACCGCCTCCGGAGACCGATCTCGTTCTAAGGGTCGAGCGGGCCCGGCGCGGGCCGCCCACGCCCCCGAAACTTTACCCGTAAAGGGAAATGTGGAAATTCGAATACGCGGCGATCTCGGAACTTAAGCTATCCTTAAGCTCGGCCCGGAACCGGGCGGAGGAAGAACTCGCCGCCCGGAAATTTACCTTCTTAAAAGCGACCGGCCCCTTCCTCTACGTCGCCTATCTCCGGGGGAACCCGCCCGGCCCGTTCCCGGTTAGCGCCCCGTTCGCCTGGCCCCGGGTGGACCGGGACGCGCTGAAGATGGTAATGGACGTCGCTTTTTCGAGCCTTTCGGCTCAGGCCCTCTACGCCGGTTACCGCCTTTCGGCGAAAGACCCGCTAGGATCGATTTTAAGCCCCGCCGGACGGGTCGACCTCCTACTCGGTCGCCGGATCGCCTCCGCACTCCCAGACGACCACCCCGCACGTCACCGTCCACCCTATATCGAAACCGTTAACCCAGTACTTTTCTACAATGACCCCGACGACGAATAGTAAAACCGGTTATTCGTCGAACTACCGGGGCCGAGTTTTTGGCGACCTAACCGTCATACAACAAGAAGACGACAAAAAACTAACTTGTCGTTGTATTTGCGGGAAAGAAGTCCAACATCGCCTCCCCCGATTAGCGTCCGGACACGTTTTATCCTGCGGTTGTCGAAAAAAGCGCGTTAGCGGTCGAACGCACGGAATGTCCCATACATCGGAATACCGTTCTTGGTATGGGATGAAAACTCGCTGTTTGAATCCGAATAACTTTGATTTTAAGGATTACGGAGGGCGCGGTATTACGATCGACCCGACTTGGATAGCTTCTTTCATCGCTTTCTATCGCGATATGGGTCCGAAACCGGATCCGTCTCTTACGATTGATCGGAAGGATCCCGACGGAAATTATTGTAAAGACAATTGCCGTTGGGCGACTCGCGCCGTTCAAATAAAGAATACTCGAAGGAGTAAAAATGCAGAAGAATAAACCCCTCCCGCCGGGACCGAAAACGGTCGCCGAAGAAATTCTCGAAGCCGTGCAAATGGCGAAGACGGAAGAGCGAAGCGTCGAAGTTACCGGGCTCGATATGGTTAAGGTTAAAAAATTCCTTAAAAATATGGCTTACACGTTCTCGGAATCGAAGGACGGGAAATCGGTCGTCCTAAATTTCCCCCAACGCGGCGAAGACGGAAAGCCGGTTCCTTTAGGGACGAAACCCAAATACCAGATCAGTATTCATTAAGAAAGCGAATGCTAACTCTTCTCGTCGGCGGCTACGCGTTTAACGACCGGATCGATTCCCGTCTAGGAGCCGACGATTTCGCGTTTATCGGCGGCTTCGGCGTCGTCCTCCTAATCCTCATCGGACTTTATTTAGCCAATGTCTTTTGTACTTTCTCAAACTACCGAATTCTTAAACGAATCGAAAAACGACTTAACGATGAATCCGCTCCCCGATGAACTCCGCGACCTAGAGCCGACCCCGGTTTTCAGGACCTACTGGCGGTTCGTAAAGGAACGCTACGACCTTTACCTCCGGCGGCTCGCCGGGGAGGAGCCCTGGACCGGGTTCGCCCCTTTCCTCCAGTATAAGTTTACGAACGTCTTCCGGGCGACCGATAGGGTTAGTCAGGCTTGTATAGAAGTCGCGAACGCCTCCGCCTCGAACGATCTCCGGAACGCCTTTTTCCGGATCCTCCTCTTTAAGTTTTTTAATAAGATCGAGACCTGGGACCTCCTAACCGAGGCCCTCGGGGAAGAACCGAGTTTAAAGAACTACGATTTTTCGCGTTACGATTCGATCCTAACGAAGGCGAAAAAGGAAGGGGCGAAACTCTATTCGAACGCCTATATGATGCCCTGTCCGGCGACCTACGCGAAGCCCGGGATCCTTTTAAAGCATTCGATGCACCTGGACATGATCGAGGCGATGATAAAAAACGACGTCCCGGGAGAGATGCTGGCCGCCGGATCGCTCGCCGGAGCTTACGCGATCCTCCGGAAGATCCGGATGCTGGGAGATTTCATGGCCTACCAGTTTACGATCGATTTTAACTATAGTCCCCATCTCCACTACCCCGAGTCGAGCTTCGTCGTCGCCGGGCCGGGCGCTCGGGAAGGGATCGAAAAATCGTTCGCCGCCCCGGGTAAACGGAAGCCGGAAGAGATAATCGATCTCGTCTTCCGGAACGCGACCGCCGCCTCCCTTTTCTACGTCGGCGAACCGCCGCCCCGCCTTTTCGGAACCCGGCCCCTCCAGCCGATCGACATTCAGAACTGCTTCTGCGAAACCGGAAAGCTCGCCCGGGTCCTCCATCCCGAATTTAATACGGGCCGGACCCGGATTAAGACGAAGTATACCGGTTACTTACCCGGTCTCGCGAAACCGCTTCCCCGCCCGGTCTTCCCGCCGGACTGGAAAATAGAGGTCGGAACGATCGGGAATAATGGGAGCTAAGTCGCTAATCCTCGGAATCTGGGCGGGGTTAGGGATTCTCGGAGGGCTCCTCGCCTACGGGGAACTCCCCGAAACCCTTCCTTACCTCCTTATCGTCGCGGTATGGCTCGTTATCGCCGTTTCGGTACACGCCAGAATCAAAGATTAGAGGTCCCCGGGCCGCCGCGTAATTCTACGTCGTGGCGGCTACTAATACCAACGTCCCCGGTAATCCCCAAGGCTACAACGCGGCCCAGCACGTAATCAACCAACGCGCCGTCCAGCGCGAAGATAATGAGAAGACGGTAAAAGCGTTAGTGGATATGGGGAAAGCCATGGAAGGGGCCCATACCGGCCTAACCCGCCTTACGAAGGCGGTCCAAGAGACCGATAAGATTTTCGAGCGAGCGGCCCGCCGAGGCGATCTCTTCGCGGGCCGGGCGATGATCGACTTCTACCGGACGAGCGATAGTCTTAATAAGGCCTTTACGAAGACCTATTCGACGCTCGGTTCGGGCTTCTCCTCCCTCCAGGCGCACGGCCTAAAAGCGACCTCGACCCTCGCTTCTCATTCTAAGGAACTCCTCCACTTCTTCGAACTCTCCGGGAAACAAAAAACCGAGACGGTCCGGCTCGCCGAAGAGGAAGCCCGGATTAACGAGGAAGTAACGCGGCAGATGCGCTTCCAAGGGGGCCTAATCGACGAGGAGCTTAAAGAAAAGCGCGACCGTCTCTCCCTCCAGAAGACCTACCTCGCCTCGGAAAAAGAGCTTCTAAAGGTCGAGAAGATGGGGGCGATAACCGTCGCGGCTTTCGCGGCGACCGTCGGCCAGGCCCTCGCCCTTAGTTACGAGTACCAGAAGACCTTTAAATCGATCGCCCTCGATTTTAAAAGCTCGCTCGGCTTTATCGATAACCTCGTCTCCGTCGCCGCCTCGGCCCGGGGACTCGCCTCGATCGCCGACGCAGCGAAGGCCATGACGGCGTTAAGGAAAGCCGGGACGAGCTACTACGCAGATAAAGACCTCCAGAAGTCCATTATCCAGCTCTCCTCCGCGACCGATCTTTCCGCCGAATCGGCGACCGCCTTAGCGCAGCAGTTTAAGATTCTCGGCGGGACGACCGAAGAATTTAAAACCCTCGGGAACGTCTTTACCTTCTTCTCGCAGCAGACGGAGCTTACCGCCGACGAGGTCGCGAACCTCGTTACCGCCGCGAAACCCCTTATAACCGATTTCCCGAAAGACCTCCAGAGCAAGACGATTACCTCCGTCCTCGCGGTCGGGGACGCCTTTAAGAAGGCGGGCCTTAACGCCGACGAGCTACTTAAGACGCTCGACGAAATGAAGGATTTTACGAGCGGGGAAGGGATGAAAAGCGCGGCTATGATCGCCCGGTTTAGCGGGGTCTCGTTCGCGGAGATGACCCGGGGGACCGACGTCGGGCTCCAGGCCGGAGCGGCCCTTACCGCCCGGTACAACTTCATGAAACAGATGATGTCGCGGGGGATGGGGGCGGCAACGGCGGCTTCGATGGGGTCGAAGATGGGGCTCGGGTCGGCGGCAGAACTTAAGATCGAGGGCCGGTGGACTCCGGCGGATCTCGCGGCCCGTAAGGAGCAGATCCGTACCGACGAGGAGGAAGCGACCGCGAAGGAGCATCTCCAGGACGCGATTAACCGGCTCCTCTCGAACCCGATCGCCCGGCTCGTCGCCATGTTCCACGGCCTCGAACGCTTCTTCCTCTCCGTCGGGACGAAAGCGCTCGAAGACGTTACCGGTTTTTTCGATAATTTCGGAAAATTCCTTAATAACCGGGGCCTCCTCTCGCCGATAACCGACTTCTTTAAAATGATCGGCGATATCGCCGCGAATCCGGTCGTCGGGTCGACCTTAACGACGATCGCGACGACCCTCCTTTTCGCTCTCCCGATCAATGCAGCGAAGACCTTCGCGGTCTTCGTACGAGGATTTAGCGACGTTATTTTTAAGTTCGCGAAGTTAGGGACCGCGACCTCCCGGGTTATCCAAGGGCTCGACGAGCAGATCGCCGCTAATAAACGTCTCGCGCTTTCCTCGGAAGAAGCCGCCGCCGCGACTAAGCGGCAGACCACCGCCAACGAACTCTCCGAACTCGCCGGAGGCGTCGGCGGAGGCCCGGTCGGGGGAGGGGTAAAAGGAGCGGCCTCGGCGGTAAAAGCGGAAGAGGAAGCGGTCGCGGCGGGGAAAGCGACCGGCTTCTTCTCGAAGCTCGCCGGAACCGTAAAAGGATCGAAGGTCGGACGGGTCGCGACCGGACTCGGAAATACCCTAAAGAGTAAGATAACCGGACTCGCCGGAGGAGCGACGGGATTACTAAAATTTGGAGGAGAATGGGGGTTAAAATTCGTCCCGATTCTCGGCGGGATTATCGGGACGGTCGCCGGTCTTACGACGGCGGGATCCCGGATCGGCGAGGAAGGCTTTAATATTAAAACCGCTATCCAAGGGGTCTTCGATGTCGTCGGAGGGTTACTAATGGGGTTCGGATGGGTCGGGGCGGCGATTTCCGCCGTCCTAATGGGGCTAAACTCCTTAATCGACTGGTTATTCGGGAGTAAGAAGAAGGAGGAAAATAAAGGGACGACGGTTAAACCGACGACCGAATCCCAGGAGGCCGCCGCTTCCGGAACCCTCGGAAAATACCAGTTCGATACCCGAGGCGGGAAACAAACGATTAGTACCCCCGGCGGGACGAGGCCGCTCGGCGGAAACGCCGGACTCCACGGCGGCCTTTCGACGACCGCCGCCGCCGCGAACGGCGGAAGAGGCGGCGGAAGCGAAAGCGCTAGTAAAAGCTCCATCTACCAGAAGCTCCTAACCGCTTACTCTAGCTCGGGCCTCGTAAACGTCATCCCGAACGACGGCGCTAAATTCGGAATTACGACCGGCTCCGCCGAGGAGTGGGCCCGGTTCGGGACCGCCGTCGCGGAGGCGGAATCGGGCTTCGATCCGCGCTCGCAAAATCTAAGCGATCCCGGAGGTTCGTTCGGCGTTTTCCAGTACGCCCACGGCCAGGTCCCCGGCGGAAACGCTTTCGATATCGACTCCTCGGTCGCGGCCTTCGTCCGCGATTCCGTTGCCTCCCAGAGCGACCTCGAAAGCGGGCTTTTAGGTCAACGGTTTTCGACGATCGGAAGACACCCCGAACGGACGATTTCGAAGATCGGCGGAGTAAGCGGGACGAGAAACGTTGCCTCGTCGCGAGAAAGCGGAGGACCCCCGCCGCCGACGTCTTCTTCGGGAGGCGTCGCGACGAGCCGGGCTATCGCGGACGTCTCCTCCGATACCTCCACCTATCAAAACCCAAATAAAACCGCTTTCCCGGCTCGCCTCCAAGCGGTCGGAGGCGTCGATCCCGCCGCTTTTATCGCCCACCATACCGGCGGTCGGGGAACGGTGCAAAGCTTGCAAGATACCTTGCATCAACGGGGTCTCGGGGTCGAATTTGCAATGGACCGGGAAGGCAACATCTCCCAAATAGGTCAAGCGGGGGCCGCCAATATCCTTTCCGGGTCCAAATTCTTTAAAAGTAGCGATCCAAGATCCGGGCTTAGTAATAAAAACATTATCGGGATGGAGATCATCGCGAAGGACGACGCCGATATAACCGACGCCCAGCGAAAATCGTTCGCCGAATTTATCGCCGCCCGTTACCCGAATACCCCCGTCCTAGGGCACGGCGAAGTTAACCCCGGGCATAAAGAAGCCGACGAAGGGCAGTCGACCTCGCGGGCGGCGCTCGCCCTCCGCTCTAAACTTAGTACCCACGTCTCCACCGTCCAGACTCCTCCCCCCTCGACGAGTATTAGTACCCGCCTCTTCGAACGCCATCTCCGCGACCTTCAAAAGGGTGACTTTCATAAACTCCCCGATACCCAGAAAGAGATGTTAACCGAAATGAAAAGTTCGGGCCGAAGTTCCCGCGAATACTTCTCGCACCAGATGCGGAAGGATTTCCTCGGCCCTTCCCTTCTCCCCGACTCGGCGGAAGAACTTTACCGGGTAGTCTAAAAAATGGCCGATACTATCGAATTACCTCCTATTACCGTCGTCGGAGAAGCGCCGATAACCCAAATGGTCGCCGCCGAAACTTACCCGACGATCCGGATCTCAACCGTCTCGGCGAACGCCTTCGCCGACGATACGGTCGCCGTAACCGTCGAGTTCGAATACCTCCCGGAAAGCCTCTCTTTCGGGGTAACCGCGAACTACGAGAAGCATCCCCTCCCCCTAACCTCGGCCCAGTGGGTAATGTATAGCTATACGACGATCGACGATATTAGTCTTTCGGTTAAGGTCGTCGCCGGGTGTAATAACGCGATCGTTAACTATTCGAGTACCGAGGATATGTCGTGGGGGTTATTCGCCTCGCTTAAAGCGACGAAAACGGTTCGGAATAACCTAATAACCCTCGCGAAACTTCTCTACGCCCTAACCCTCCCTCCGACGAACGATCCGGGGGCGGGCTCGGTTCCGCCGAACTGTAACCTAACGATCGGGCCCTACTGCCGGGTTATGGGCTACTTCGGATCGGTTAATATTAAGTTCTCCGGGCCCTACGATTGGGATGGGTCGCCGACCGAGATGGACGTCGACCTAAACTTTACCCCGACCGAGTTTACCGCGCTTAACGATCCGAAACAGGCCACCGGAGCCGACGGCGCGGCGATTAACCCCTCGGTCCTCCAGACCATGTCCGGGATCTCCGAAATAAAACCGATTAATAATCCGTATGCGATCTGGGTCGGACAGAATACCAACCCCGCCGCTCCCGCCGCGCCGCCCCCCTCCTCGACCCCCTCGTCTCCCTCGACTTCCTCGATCCTTTCCGCCGAAGGCGTCCAGAATATCGCCCAACGCGACGCCGGTCTCGCTCCCGGTCCCGCTACGAGCCAAGAGGTTACCCAGAAGACCGGAACCTATACGAGCGCCAATATCGCCGAGGCCTACGGGCTTCCGCTCGATCTTAATAACCCCGACGAGGTCAATAATCAGATCCGCCGCTACCAGAACGTCGACCCGACGACCGGAACGCCCTCCGGTCCCTACTTCTACGATATCGGGTCGACGAAAGGAGTCCCCGAATCGGTCGTTAACGATAACGTCGCCCGTTACGACGCGACGACCGGGCTTACCACTTCGACCAATACCACTTTCACGGCCACGAAAACTTCCTCCGGCTATCAATGATTAGCAATACTAGTACGATCGCTCCGGTCTCCCTTTTCGTCCCTTCCCTCTCCCGCTACGTCGGGACCCGTATCTACCAGGACGCCTCTTCGGGGGAGCCGTTCTATGGCCCTTGGCGGGCGGTCGATTTCCCGCCCGCCCTCGATGATACCTGGGTCCAAATCCGGGACCTCGACGGGCTCCGGCTCGATTTCCTCTCGGTCCGGGAATACGGGACGCCGGACCTATGGTGGGTAATAGCGCGGGCGAACGATATCCAGAACCCCTTCACCCAGCTCTACGGCTACGCTTCTTACGCGAAGTCGCCGACGATCTTCGCGGCGGACGGACGCCCGACCTTTTACGCGACGTCCTACGCGACCGGCGAGAATTATAACGTCGATAACTCGAAGGGCTTAACCTTCGTAACGACCGAGACGACCCTAACGGTTTACGTCCGGAACCTTCTCGCCGAAACCTTTACCGATCTTTCCCCTTATCCCTTAGACGAAGCGGGCGAGGTCGACCTAAAGTTCTGGGGGGCGCTACCGTCGTCCTGGATCGTAGTCCACTGGATCGCGACCGACGTCCTCCGGCCTTCCCTTACCGGGATCGAAGGGCCCCGGCCCGCCCCGACGAAGTCCTACCTAACCGGCGGAGTCGATCCCCGGTACCTTTCGCTCCGGATCCCTTCCCGGGAGACGATTAGCGCGGTTCTCGACGCCTTAAAGATCCCGCCGACGGCGGGAACGTAGAGCGGGGACGTGATTCGGTTTTTTAGGGGGCCGGTACTTTTCCCGCATGGCCACCTATATCGCTGCCGGCGTATACATCGAAGTCCAAGATAACTCGGCTTACGCCGCCCCGATTTCGCTGACGACCTGCGGGGTCGTCGGCGCGGCGACGAAGGGGCCGGTCCTCGGGAAATACGAAGGCGATAATAATACCTTCAACCTCCCAACTTTCATTACCACCCAACAGGAGTTCGTCTCGATCTACGGAAACCCCTCCCCGGAGTACCAGGCCCCCTACGCCGCCCTCCTCTATTTACAGCAGGGGAGGCAGCTCGTCTTCGGGCGGGTCGTCGGCTCCGGCGCGGCAACCGCGACCAAGGTTTTCGACTCCGTTTTAACCGTAAGCGCCCTAAACGAGGGGGAATGGGGGAACGCGGTTAACGTCTCGATCGTCGACTCCTTTATTAACGGGGCGAAGATGCTGGTCGTTTATCAGATTATCGGCAACCAGATGATTACCGAGGAGACCTACGACGGCCTCGTAACCGACCCGACCTCCGACCGCTTTTACGACTCCGTTATTAACGGTACCTCCCAGTTCGTTACCGTCGCCTACGATACCCTTAATACGAATCAGCCCTCCAATACGACCGGCGATAACCCGTCGGTCGGGGTAATGGAGGCGCTCGCCGACGGAAACGACGGGGCTCCTCCGGGCGACGCCGAGATTATCGGCGAGATCCAGTCCGGGTTCGCGACCGGGCTCTGGTCGTACGCGGATATCGATACCGTCGATATCTCGATGCTCTCCGCGCCCGGCTATACCTCGCCCGCCGTCGTTACGGCGATTAATACGATCGTCGGGATCCGGGGCGATTGCCTCGGGGTTATCCACGGCCCCCAAGGGCTCAACGCTCAGGAGATTGTCGACTGGCACAACGCCGCCGGAGCCTTCGAAGCGGGCGGCTCGACGCCCTCGGTTCTTATTAATAACTCGCAGATGGCCCTGTACTGGCCCTGGGTCCAGATCTACGACGCCTATAACGCCCAGAACGTCTGGGTCCCGCCGGTCGGGTTCGTTTTACAGGCGATCGCCTACAACGATCAGGTCGGGGAAGCCTGGTTCGCCCCCGCCGGAGTTAACCGGGCCCGGTGCGGGTCGGCCCTCGCCCTCGAATACCGCCCGACCCTCGGCGACCGGGAATTTATCTACGGCCCCGGGAACGGGAACGCGGTTAACCCGCTCGTCGACCTTCCGCTCGACGGAATTACCATTTACGGGCAGCGCACAATGCAGCGCTTCCCTTCCGCGCTCGACCGGATTAACGTCCAGCGCCTCATCTTTTACTCCGCGAAGGTCCTCTCGAACGCGACCCGGGTCCTCGTCTTCGAACAAAACGATCAGGTCCTATGGAACGAGTTTAAATCGATCGTCTCGCCCTACATGGCCGATATAAAGGCCCGCCGGGGCGTGGAAGATTATAAAATAATCTGCGACGAGACGACCAATACCCCCTACCGCCGGAATAATAACGAGATGTACGGAGTGATCATGCTCATCCCGACGAAATCGGCGGAGAAAATTATTATCCAATTTTCCGTTAACGCTTCCGGGGCCGACCTCTCCGCTCCGCAACTTGGTTAAACCGGTACTTAAAGCTATGCCCATCGAAGGTAACACTATTCTCGCGGCCCAGGGCGGTTTCGAACCCCAGCGGACCAATAACTGGCTCGTACAAATTAACGGGACGACCCTTCCCGGTTTAAGCGCCTCGGATTTCTATCTCTCGCTTAAGACCTTCCCGTTCCCGGTCGAGTCGAACCCGGTACAGAGGATCCGGTGGTATAACGAGTCGCGGACCTACGCCGGGTCGCTCGCCGACTTCGGGGACCTCAATATGCAGGTCCACGATTACCTCGACCGGGCTACCGCCCAGATTCTCTACAACTGGCGCCGGTTAATCTGGAACCCGGGGAACCTAACGATCGGGCTCGCCTCGCAGTATAAGATGACCGGGATGCTCTATCTCGGGCCGCCGAACGCGGTAAGCGTCGCCGATATTATGGGGCATTCTCGGACTTGGTATCTACAGGGGATCTGGCCGACGAACTTGGATATGGGCGCGTTCGATATGGACGGGATGGGGGAGAACGTCCTAATCTCCTGCACTCTCGCGGTCGACCGGGCTTATCCGGGCGACGCCGACGGGACCTCCGATCCTTCGAAAGCCGGTCCCCAAGGGATTCCCGTCGGGCTCTAAGCGTCTCTCTCTCTCTCTCCCGATTTAGCGATTCGTAAAGCGGGTTTGAAACTGCGCGATCGCGTCCTGAATTAAGGTCGGATGGTTCGCGAGGTAAGCGATCCCGTCTAGGTTAGCGAATCCAAGATACGGAAGGAAAGTTCCGCCTCCGAAATCGGCGAGTCCGTTAACGAGGGTGTAATTCCAATCCTTCGATACCATCGTCATTCCGCCGCTAGAATCCTTAGTTGACGGCTGCCAAGCGTCGAGCGACGCGTAAAAGCCGGGTAAGTTCCGGGCCGATAAAGCCGCGATATCCTCCGCGTTTATCGCCGATTCGCGCTTGTAATAGCCGGTCATAACCTCGATCCCCCGGTCGTCAAAAACGTCGAGCAGGAACCAGCCCCGGTTAAACCACATTTGCAGATGGTCAGTTCCGATTAACTTAGTCATTCCCGTATAGGAATGGCCCCGAGTTCCGGTAATTAGATCCGCTCGGGCGACTCCGGCGGCGAAGGTAAAGCTAGCGACGAGAAGAAGAATTCCCTTTTTCAATTTATTTAGTTTCATATACCCCCTACATTTCGGGGGCTTTCCCTACGCGTCCCAGCCGCTTACCTCGTGCATCGTCTCGATGTCGAGGCCGAACTTAAAAAGTTTCGCCGAAGCGTAGAAGGTATTCTTCCCGTCGACCTGGATCATGCAGGTCCCGTTCCGGGACCGATCGCTCCATCCGATAAAGGTTACCGGATAGAACTTCCCCTTTTCGAAGACCGAAAGGAGATCGCCTTTCTTTAAGAGGGGGAAATCGGAATCCGTCAGCGGTACTTGCACCCCGTATATTCTCTCCGGGTGTTAAATGAAAAAAAGCGTTCTATTTAAAATATGGGCGTACGAAAGAACGACGACGAAAATTCTCCCGAAGAGATCCCCGCGAAGAACTCCGAAACTCCGAAACCTAAACTCTTCCGAATCTTGAATACTGGCGCGCAAACCCTCTACCTAACCCTCCCGGGCCGGACCCTGGTCCTCGAAGCGGGCGGGAGCCGGGACGTCCCGGAAACCGACATCGCCGGGAACCCGCATATCAAGGTAATGGTCCGGCGGGGTCATATCGCCCTCTTCGAACACTAGGAATATTTTTTATGCCGATCGCCGGATTAGTCGACCTTATCGCTAGCGCCAACGGCAAGTTTATCGAGCCGGTTAAACGGAATAACGCCCGGCTCCGGATAACGACGGGTAACCTCGTTAAAGTCCTCCAATCCCAATTTCCCGACGATACCGGCTATCTTACGGCGATCGGGAAAGCGCTCGCGGGCGACGTTTACCCGCTCGACGTCTCCTTTACTCCTCCTTCGATCTCGACCGAGACCCGGAAGACGATCGGGATAAATAATATCCCGGTAAATTACGGCGGTTATACGACCTTCGGGCCCTGCTCCTGCGTCTTCAATAATTTTATCGCCGCCGATACCTTTAAGTTCTTTTACCGCTGGGGGCTACTACCGGGCGGGATCCGCTTAAACTCGACCGGGACCGCCCTCGACCCGGTCGCCCCTTCCGCCGCTCTCCCGCTCCCCGACCTCTCGGGAGCGCTTAATAACGGCTATAAGGTAAACGGGATTATCTCCCAGTACTACACCTACAATACCGCCGCCGGAGACGAGACCGAGTACGGGACCTGGATCCTGCAGGGGATGTGGCCGTCGTCGGTTACGACGACCGGGTTCGATCTCGGGAACGATTACGGATCGATGGTACTGACGAACGTCGAATTTACCGTCGACCTCGCCCTCCCGGTCGCGAGCGTCCTCCCGGGGAACGCTACGACTCAAAGCGTCCCCGTCGCTCAGGCTTCCCGTACGTAACCGAAAAATAGAAAAACTCCTCTCCTATGTCCCTAAAGCTTAAAAAACCGCCCGGCCCGACCAACCGGACGATTACCCTCCCGACCTCCGGTTATCCCTACCGCGCTTTCCCCGAACTACGCGGCGGGATAATTAACGTCCGGGCCTTTACCTACGAAATCGAGTCGTTAATGTTCGGGACGGCGGGCGAGAATACCGCGAAGCAGTACGCGAAGCTTTGCCTCCTACTCTCGAAACTAGTCGATTGGCCGAAAGGGTTTAACCCCGGCGACCTTCTCGAAGGAGACTCGGCCTTTATCGTAATGACGGCGCGAGCCCTAACCTACCCGGAGCAATATCATACGTTCGAGACGACCTGTACGGCGTGCGGCGAGAAGGAGACCCATAACCTTAAGATCCCCGACCATTTACCGCAGAACCGCTACCCGGAAGATTTCCGGGGCTTCGCGACCTTTACGACCTTTAACGAGAACGTTATCGATATGCGCTTCCTCTCCCTCGGCGAGGATACGGAATGCCTAAGGATGTCGCGGAACCGGGCCGCGAAAGGGATTATTACCGACGACGCCCAGGATAACGACTACCAGCTCAACCGCCTAAGTCTCGCTCTCCTAACCGCGAACGGGGAAAAACCGGCGACCTTAGAGGAGGCCCGGACCTTCTTTAAGGATATGCCGACCGACGAACGGGAGGAAATTATCCGGGCCCTCCGGCTAAACGCCCCGGGATTAAACTCGCGGCTAACGATCCGGTGCCCTAAATGTAACGAAACCTACGAAGATTTCATCCCCATAACGATGGACTTTTTTCGTTCTCGGTCCAGAACAATTCGAACAGAGTTGCCGGGAGGTGTTCTACTTAGTGTACCTGGGCCGGATCAGCAACGCCTTTCAACTAACGGTACCGGAGCGGCGGATGATGTTAGCGATCCTAGACGAAACGAAGGAGGAGGAAACGAAAGCCTCGGCGGAAGCGGCGGCGGCCTCGCGACGCCGGTAACCCCTCCCGCGCCGAAACCCCCTACCGTCGTCCAGACTTCATGAGCGGTAGCGGGAACGGGAACGGGAACGGTCGGAACGGGAACTCGCCCTTCCCGCTCGACGGCCTCGGGCAGCGCCCCTTCTTCCTCGCCCCGGAGACCTACGACCTCCTCGTTTACCCGGCGGAATGGTACGGGGATATCGATCTCGCGGGGAACCTCTTAAGCGAACTTTCCGATATCTTCTACGTCCGTCCGTACGGGCGGTCGTCGGTCTATAATCTATGGACCCTTTTCGTACGAGCGCCCTACGCCTACTGGTTCGAAGACGACGTCGCCCTCGGGTACCGGAATATGTTAACCGACGCTAACCCGGACGAACTCGCGAACGCCTTTTATACCGAAGCGCTTTCTCTCCTCCAAAGCGCAAAATTAAAGGAACTCCGGACCGACCTCCATACTTATCGGCAGGTTCTCTCCGGCGACTACCTCGCGATCCCGCTTATCCCCGCCGCCCTAACGATTACGACGATCGATACCCTCTCGCTCCAGGAGTCGCTCGACTCGGCGACGATTACCGCCCGCTTAGAGGAATTTAAGAATTTCCTAGAGTAGCGCTCTAGTTCGGAAGAACCTTAATAATATAAGTTACCCCGGCGAAGGGAGGCATAATCGAGTGGGCCGCGCCGCCGCCCGCCGCCGCGATACTAATCCCGGTTCCCGCCGCGTAAATACCGATCCCGGTTCCCGCCCCGTAGATCCCGATCCCGGTTCCCGCCGCGTAAACGCCGATCCCGATCGTATTGGCCTGAATATTAGCGTAACCGACTCCGGTATTCGCCGCTACCGGGCGTACCGCCCAATCGCCCCCGCCGGATTGGATCTGGGGGCCGGGAATAGGGGCTTGACTATAAACATGGGTATGACCGGCGTCGGAGTGGGTATGGGCGTTTTGAGCTAAACTATGGGCGTGCCCCGGATCGGAAATCGAGTGGGCGTGCCCCGGATCGTAAATCGAGTGGGCGTGAGTTGGGTCGGAGACCCCGTGGGCATGACTCGGCATTTCCGCCGTCGTAAGGACGTGGGTCTCCGCGCCTCCGACGGTCCCCGGATAAGCTCCCGTCGTTCCCGGACCCGGATTCGCTAACCAGGTCCCGGTCGCCGTATTATAGTAGGACGCCCCGAGCGGGAACCGTCCGCGCATTTCCGGAATATTAAAGGTCGTCGACCCGTCCCCGTTCCCCCAGTATCCCCCGAGATAAGCGTAAAGCGTCGAGTAAGCGGTCCGGCTAATCGCCGATCCGATACAGGGTAACCAATTCGGAAAAACGACCGAAGTATTCGGTCCGGCGAAGGGGACCATCGTCCCGACCGGAACCCCGGCGTTATCCCGGGCCCAGTTAGAAACGCTCGCCGAAAACTTCGTCGGATCGACCGCTCCCGCCGCGATAATCGGGCCGGTTACGGAAGCGGCGGCGAGCGCGGCGGTATTAACGCTCGCGTTTACGAGCTTACTCGCCGGAAGGGTATTATCCGGGATCGAGAGCGGGTTAAGCCGACCGGCGTTATCGATAATAAGGGTCGAGCCGCCGGTCCCGGTAATCGTATTAAGACCGTTCGCGTTCGCGTAGATCGCGATCCCGAGAGCGCCGACCGCCGCCCAGCCGATCGAGGGCGGCGAATCGCCCGAACCGGTATTCGAGACGAGAACCTGGGCCGAGAGGTAGAGCGACGCGGAGACGGCGGGCGGCTTATAGGAGACGGTAACCGCCCCCGAAAGGGTTCCCCCGGCGAGATTAAGCTTCGTGGCGATGAGGTTGCTAATACTCGCGGTATGAGACGAGAGGGTATTGGTATTGGCCGTGACGTTGGCGTTGGTAATCGTCAGCTGCTGATTGAGCGTCGAAACGGACCCCTGGAGAACGGTAATATTCGCGGAGTTGTTATTACTGACGTAGGTAATCGAGGCCGGGACCGGAGAGTTGGTGGTCCCGAGGTAGGACTGGATCGCCCGCATCGCGTCGTTAATATTGACGTGCTGTAAGTCGTGCTCGAACCCGGGCGCGGCCATCGAGGTCGTCTGGGTCGGATTAGCGGGAGCGTCGAGCCCGGTCGGGTAAAGAGTCGGCATATCTCGCCCCTTAATTACGGGCGACCCGAGTTTAAAAAACCGTCACGAAATGTATACGGTATGAAAAGCAAAAATATCCAATTACTCGTCACTTCCCTCCTCGCCTTCTCCACGCTGTCGATGTTTAGCTTCGGAAAAGACCGGGCGGAAACCGCTACCGTCTTTAACTCGTTCGGGAAAAGCTTTGAGGCCCTTTACATCTACAACGGCGCGCAGTGCAAAGAAGTAGATTTAGCTCCGTCCGTCGGGGGCTACATTAAAATCGATATCGAACCCGGAACCAGTAACGAGACCGTCGACCGAGTGGTCTTGAGAATCGCCGATACCCTAAACTAACCGATTCCCCCCGGAACGCCTTTCTCTAAGGGATCGCGACTTCGTAGGGGAGCTTCGGCGGGACCGGCTCTTCGTTCGCGTCGAGTAAATAACGGGGCCGGAACCCGAGCGTAAGGTTGCGGCGGAGAAGGATCTCGACGTAAAAACCGGACCCGCCGAGAAGGAAGGTCTGCCCCGAGGAGATAAAAAGGGGCGGTAAGGTATCGAGCGACGATAAGACCCGGGAAGCGGTAAGACCGGCCTGATTCGCGTTCCCGTTATAATCGTACGCCCAGTTATTAACGTTCGGCGGGAGCGCGGTCGAAAACTGGTCGAGGACGAAGCCCCGGTTAAAGACGAGGATCTTCTTTCCGAAATAGTGGGTTACGGGGTTCGGGGGAGCCCCGACCGCGATTACGTTTAACGCCCCCCGGGCGGTCGCGGCGATCTTAAAAAGCCTCTTCGAAGGAGCCTCTAGATAGATTGCGGGGAAATGGACCGGCTCGACGTAGTAAAGGTCCTGGAGATGGGAGACGAGCGTATCGAGAGTTGTCTTATGGACGGTAAGATCCTTCTCCGGAGGATAAAACGCCCAGGCCTCAATCCGGAGGCTAATCGTATGCCGTAAGGTCCGGTCCTTCTCCCCGGCTTCTAGCTCGGAGTTATCGGTAATCCCGTTTAGCTTTATTGGCATCCAAACCGTCCCCCAGAACCAATCGTCGATAACGACTTCGTCCCACGCCATATAAGGATCGAACTGGAGTTGGAAGGCGGTTATAAGGGCGTTCATCGTCGACCGCGTCTTCGTCCATAGCTCCGCCGTATACGTTAACCAGATCGGAAGCGGAGGCCGGGAGACGTAGCGTTCCCGCTGCGAGGGGTCGGTCCCGGGGAGCGAGGTCCGGAAAAGGTTCGGGACCGGGGTTAGACGCTGGTTCTCGCGGGGTTCGGGAGCGCCCGGCTGAATAGAGACGAGGGGGAGCGGAACGAGCGCTTCCCGGTTTAGGTTATTATTCCCTTTCGAAGCGGGGAGGGTCGTCTCCGGGTTTACGAGCCCCTTCGCGACCATGGCCGCCGCCTCGCCGAAGGCCCGCTGGGGAGTGGACTGGATAACGAGGGTCGTCGGCTCGACCGCCGTCATTACCTTCCTCATCCACTTATTTACGGCGAGGTCGTAGCTGCCGTAGATTCCGAAGGGAGTTAAGAGATCCGCCGCGCCCATTATTCCCGCTAAATACCGAACCCGGCAAAGGCGGGAATTCGAACGTAATTTTAGAATACTATGAGCAAAGAGAAAGAAGAGCAACCAGCGAAAGAGTACGAAGTTAAAGAGATAAACCCGATGGAGTTCCAAATCCTGGAAGACGGGAGGGTCCTCCAAACCGTCCCCTCGAAGGAGCAAGCCGACGAACTTCTCGTCCATATTAAAGAGCTAGAAGCGGGCGGCGGAGCGCAAGCCCAGACCGGCGGAACCGGCGGCGCGGGCGACGTCGGTAACCCGACTCAACCCGGCGCGGTTAACGAAACGAAAAGCTCGACCGAGGAAGACCGGAAGAAAGGGAAACGCCCTTAAACGGTCCCCGAAAAACTAGGGGCCGGGGAGACCGATTTATGCACGTCGTCTTACCCCGGCCCTTAGCTCGTGAAGAAAATATCGCTTTTTAGAGAGTCCCGTTCCGGCTCGCGTTCCCGGCTAAGGCTCCGGCGTTATCGCCGTAAGCGTTCTTATTCCCGGTCGGCGGATTCTCGTCTTTCGTAAGGAAGATACAGGGTACAAACCAAAAGTTCCCCATGTTCCCGGAGACGGTCGCGAAGCCCTGCTTAATTTCCTTTAGGATCCCCCGGTAACCCGCGCCCGGCCCGGCGACGATGTAAACCTTCGAGCCGGTCGTAAAATCGGTAAAATTAACCGTCGCTTCGGTGAGCGCCTTCGCCATCTCCTTAACGCTCGCCCGGCCTTTCGAGATCTCCCGTAACCCGGCGAGGATCTGGTTCGGGGTAATCGGACTAAGCTTTTCCGAAACGGCGGCGGAAGGGTTTTTCATAAATTCGCCCGGTAAATACCCGCTACGATTCCGGAACTAGAGTAAGCGGTTTTTCGAGGTAAAGACGATCGTCGATAAGGCGACCGATTCCGTTAAGTAACCGACGAGGGTATGGATCGGGCGGACGGTCGGAATCTCCCGGGTCCCGTAATGGAGGGCCCGCTCTAACTCGTTATCCGAGGAAGAGATTAAGACGCTCCCGTCGACCTTATCGATCTCGTACCGGAGCCCTCTCGCGAAAACCTCGACCCGGAGGGCGAGCGTCGGATCCGAGGGGAAAAGAGGGAGTAACCGCCGGAGCGTCCGGTCTAGCCGTTCGACCGCCCGGGGGAAGGCGATCTCTAGAAGCGGGGCGAGCGCGACCGTCCGGGTCCGATCCCATTCGGACCTTAAAACTAAATCCGGGAGCGCTAACCCCCGTCCAATCGCTTTCGTATCCCACATATCTCCTCTCGGGGTAAATATAAGGTAACCCGTATATGGCCGACGACTTTATTAAAAACCCCACGAACTTTTCCCGGGTCGGGAAGTTACTAACGATCTTCGGCTACGGGCAGCTCGCCCCGTATAACGCGAACGCCTTAAAGATGGCGTTAAACCCGGCGAACCGAGATAAGCGGATGGCCTCGGGAAAGAGCGTCCGCGATTGGTACCAGGAGCGGGTAAACGACGGCCAATCCTTTCAGCAACAGCTGCAGGACTGGTCGGAGATGGTTAACTATTCGCCGATCGCCGCCGGGATCCGGATTATCGTCGAGGAATGCCTCCAAACGGAACAGGCTTCCCCGGCGACCCTCTGGGTCGAGGGCGGGAATACCGAGACCGAGAAAGAACTAAACGAATTCATCGTCGGGCGGCTCGCGATGGAGGACGTTATCCGCTCCCAATTCAAGGCCGTTATCTCTTACGGGAATAACTTCGAGCGTCTCCATCTAGGGCCCGAAGGGATCCATGGGTGGCATTTCCGGGACGTCGAAAAGGTCGAACGCTTCTCGGACGAGTTTAAGCGGTTAATCGGCTTCGTCGACGAGGACGAGCCGCCCTCGCCGACCCCGGAGGCGGTAATCTGGGGGGATGAGAACGACCCGAAACGGTTACATAAGCCCTGGGACTTTATCCATTTTAGGCTCATGATGGACGACCGGAAATCCGATTACGGGCAGTCGCTCCTTAAGCCCGCCGTCCAGACCTACAAGCGGCTGCGGATGGCCGAGGATCAGATGTCGATCTACCGGCTCCAGATGCAGCCGACCCGCTACCTCGTAAAGATCGATACCGGAACGGCGGGGGTCCCGGAAGTCTGGCGCATGGTAAACCAGTGGATAAACAAGATGCGGACCAACCGGCTTATCGACGCCCGGAACCAACAGTACGAACCGCGTAATAACCCCTGGTCGATCGACGATATCATTGTTCTCCCGACCCGTAAGGACTCGCAGACGGATCTCCGGAAGCTCGACGGCGACCACGATATCCCGGATATCGAGGATATTCAGTATCTCCTAAGGCAACTGGGGTCGATGATGAATATCCCGCCCGAGTACCTCGGGGCCCAGCCGGACCAGAACCAGGGCCTCTCCCCGAAGTCGCCCCTTTACATGCAGGACCTCCGCTTCCAGCGTTCGATTAAGACGCTTCGGGCGGTCGTTATGCAGGGGTACGATAAGGCCTGTCGGATCCACTTAGCTCTCCTCGGAAAGAACCCTTTCTTACCGTTCCGGATTAAGATGTCGAATATTGTCGCGCTCGAAGCCGAGTCGCAAATCGAGCTTCTTACCGCCCAGGCCACCCTCGCCGATCAGGTTATCGCTTTAGGGACGAATATCCAAGCGCCCAAGGAGGAGTGGCTCCGGATGGTCTTTACGAAGTTTTTCCCGTTACCGCCGGAACTCGTCGATATAATCGCGATCGGCTCGCTTTTACCGCCTCCGGCGGGCGCGGAAGGGGGCGGGGCGGGCGGCGGCGGAGGAATGCCCGGAGGAGGAATGCCCGGAGGCGAGGAAGATTTCGGGGTTCCGGAAGGACCGGAACTCGATTTAGGCGCGGCGGGCGGAGGCCCGGCGGCTCCGGGCGGCGCGGGAGCGGCGGCTCCGGCGGCCCCGGGCGAAGCGTTCGATCCCGATCCGGTAAAACGGAAGCGGGCCCTACTGGAATGGCGGGTAAAATCCGCTAGGTGGCATAAACGCTATTTCTCTTTCTCCGAATCGGCAAAACGCTATTTTATCCGAGCCGGAAAAGAAATGAACGAGAGTTCCCTAGCGGAAGCCGAAAAATCGCTCGTCGAGACCCGGACGAAACTCTCGAAATTCGGGGAAAGCCTCCGTTCCCTTAAAGAGAACCCGTCGCCTTCGGACCGGAAGCTTTACGAATCGGGGACGCAGCTCGCCTCCCTCTGGGGCCGGATCGTTAATATCCTCGACGGTTATACGCCCGACTGGGCGTTTTTACGCGACTACTCCTCGTATCTCGCCGAATATCGGGGCCGGGGCGGAGCGAAACCGACCCGATTTATCCTCGAAAACCGTTATGAACGAAGCGCGAAACCGGAAACCGAAACGAACGACGCCCCGCACGAAGTCCTTACCGTTCTTAAAGAGAGCCGGAAGCGGCGGAACGGCCTAAACGGCTCTTCTCCCCCTAATTCTAAACGTTAAATTCTCCCGATCCCCGTTCTAAGATTAAAAGAAAAACGAAGCTAAAGAACGATCTCTTATAAAAACTGCCGCTCCACTTACAAACTTCTTGAAAATCAAATGGACATAAACGAACTCAAAGCGAAATACGCCGCGATTTCCGGTAAAGTCATTACTAACCGGCGCGATAATTTTTTTAAACTCGAAGCGAACCGTCCCGCTACTTTCTTCGTCCTTTTATCCGAATACTCGTCGCGAGGCGTTTGGATTCACCCCATCGCGACCCACTTTCTCGGACGCCGGTATAGCTGTTCGAATATTACGGAGGCGAACTCCTGCTATATTTGCGAGCAACTTCTCGTTCTCGAAGAAGAACTCGCCTCGCTAAAGGCGGAATGCGACGAGAAGGCGAAATCTAACCCGAACGAAGCCGCCGCGCTTGGGGTCCAGATTAACGAATTCGAAAAGCGGATCTCTTCCGCCCGGGCCCAGGAGAAGTACGCCTTTAATATCCTCGTTAAAGGGGAAGAAATTCCCCGGATCTTCGAGGCCCCGAAGAGCGTCGCCGGTCCCATTGTTCAGGTCTTCGAGACCGTTCTCGAAGAAGAGAATATTAACATCTTCGAGCCGACCGCCGCGACCGCCTTTACGGTTACGAAAGAGGGCGACAACCTTCTTACCCGCTACAAGGTTATAACCGCCCCCCGGCCCGTCCCGATCCTTACGGGAGAAAACCGGGACGAACGGATCGCCAAGGTTATCGCCGCCGGGTTTAACCTCGACGAACGCTATAAGCTCCCTACCGCCGACGAGCTACGGACCGCCTGGGATAACTATCTAAACGGAACGGAGACGTCGTCCTCTCCGGCGGGCTATCATCCCCAAGCTTCCTCTCCGGGCTACTATCCTCCCCAAACCCATACTACCCAATCCCCGCCGCCCTCGCCCCGGGCTCCGATCGGGCCGGTCCCGATGTCGAGGATAGGGGGACGAGCGGTCGTTCCGAAACCCGCCGTTACCGTTCCGCCTCCTCCGCCGCCGGTCGAAGAGAAAGCCGAGGAAACCGTTCCGATCGCCGAGACCGTCGCCGAGACCGTCGAAAAACCGTTGGAGAACGGGAAGAACGGCGGCTCCGTTAAACCGGTTATTAAACCCGATTCGGAAGCGGTAAAGAGCGGCCTTCTTAACCGCCTAAAAGCGGCCTCGGTTAAAAGATAATCTCTCCCCCCGTTCCCCGTTCTATAAGGGCGTCGGAGTAAGTTTTACCCGACGCCCTTTTTCTGTACTTCTTATGAATACCGACGCCGCTAGAATCCCTTTTAAAGAAACCGCGAAACTCATCGGAGCTTTTAAGAAAAACGGCCTAAAGAATTATAAGCAAGCCTTCGCCGACGGAGAACTCGAATTTACGACCGTTAAGCTCTACGTCCCGACCGGAATCGTCCCGCTCGACGAAATCCTCGGCGGCGGCTTCCCGGCGGGCCGGATTAGCGAGATTTTCGGTCCCGAGCAGTCGTTTAAGACCGGACTCGCCTCGATGGCCATGGAAGCGCTAATCTATATGGGCGGGTACGGGATCTATTACGATAACGAGGAGACCTTCGACGAAGGTAAATCCGTCCTCCAGAATCAGGAATGCTTCCTCTATAGTATTATCCATTCGCTCGAATCCTTCTACGTCGACGTTAAGGCGAAGCTAAAGGTCGTCGCCGAGGTCCCGGAAGCGAAGTCGTTAATCCTCTGGGATTCGATGCCCGCGACCTTACCGAACCAGCTCCTTAAATCCGACGAGGGCGACCGGACCCTCGGGGAAGCCGCTCGGATTCACGCGATCGAACTTCCCCGGATTAAGACCCTCGTCCGGGAATCCCTTTGCGCCTTCATCGCCATTAATCAGGTCCGGGCGAATATGAACATGACGAATCGGTGGGATAATCCGTTTACGACCCCCGGCGGGTACGCCCCGAAGTTCTGGGCGACGCTAAGGCTCTTCGTCGCGAAGAAGGGCCGGTTCCAATGGTTCTCGGAATCGAAGACGACCGACGGCGTTTACGTCGAAGCGAAGGTCGAGAAGAATAAAAACTCTCAGCCCTTTATTAAAGCCTCTTTCCCGATCGTCTACGCCGATAAACGGGGCGGGGATCCGGCGATGTCCTTTTTCGACTGGTTAATCGAGACGAAAGCGATCTCGCCGACCGGCGGCGGGCGCTGGAACCTAAGCGAAATCGTCGGCGATCTTAAGGTAACGAAAATGGAATTCCATTCCGCTTACCTAGAAAACCTCGACGCTTTCCTCGGCTTCTTCGAAAGTAAGACAAACTTTAAGTACGGCGAGTTACCGCTTCTTGGGGTCCGGGAACTAACGAAACGGATGTACTCGAATACGACGAAGATCGAACGGGAAAGATTACGATAAAATGCTAGGAAACTGTCCCTTTTGCGGCGGCGAAGCCGCTCGCGCTACCCCCCATCCCCACGATTCTTATCCGGCGGAACATATTTTTTGTACTAAATGTCGGGCCAGCGCTCCGACCGAGGAGGCCTGGAACCGGAGGGCGGCGTTTTCGTTCCCGGAGATCCTAATGATCTGGATTAAAATAGACGATCGGCTAACGGAGATCCGGGGGAAGGAGTGCCTTATAACGATCGAACCGCGTCCGGCCTATTGCGACCGGGGAAACTTTATCGCGAAACTTTTCCCGACCGGCGACCTCGTCTACGAGATCGACGAGGCGGATGGATGGCCCCGGTACTACTTCGACGAGACCCGGGCGAAGCTCGAAATCGAAGCCTGGTTAACGAAGCGGGGGCAAGCGGTCGAGCTACTTAAAGAATGAGCATCGACGAAGAGAGCGAAGAGGCGAAAAAACTCGATCATAAGATCGACTACCTAGACCGTATTGAGAAGCTAGAGGAAGAGTTAAAGAATATGACGGATCAGGCGGCGAAATTCCGCGATCTCGCCCAATCCCAAGCCTCCCTCCTCGACCGGGCCGCCGAGGCGCTTAAGACCGCCCGGGAAGGGGGCTCGATGCACACGGTTTACTACGGGAGCTTAATCGCCGAACTCCACGAGGCGGCGAAAGACGAATAAGGAGATATGTCCCTCTCGGAGTTCGATGATAACTGTCCCGGCTGTCGACCGGCGATAATCGACGTTAAAACGAAGAAGATCCTTCCGGACGACGATCCGGTTATGGTCGCCATGATGAAAATCTGGGGCGAGACGAGTATCTATGAGCGACGCGCCTACCACCGGGTAATGTGCCTAAATTCCCGGGACGCGATCGATCTTTTTATCGTAAACGGCGTTGTCTCGAAGTTAAAAGGCGAGACCGAGAAACGCTAAGGCGTTTCGCCCTTCGACCGGCGGTACTGCCGGATAAGCTCGTCGAGCTGCGCGTTTCCCGGCGTCGGCGTCGGGACGGGCGTAACCGCGACGGGCGGCGGCGTCGGGGAAGGGAAAACGACCGTTTTCGGCGGCTCGGCCTTCTTCTCCGCCGCGACCGGCGCGTAGTGCCAATGTTTCCGGTCGGCGTCCCATACCTTAACGTGGGTCCGGTACCATTCGGGCGGTAACGTCCGCTCCTCTTCCCGCTTCCGTCGGGGCGGAGCCGGAGTCGGAGAAGTCGCGGCGAGCCTCGCCGCTATCTCGTACCGCACCTTCCCCCATCCGGTCGCGCTATTCGTATCGCCCCGGGCTAAGGCGGCGGAAATCTCGTTATCGCACCGTATTCCGAAGATCCGTAACTCGTCCGGCGTATAGAGGCTTAGATCCATCGGGATAACGGCGGCGGACGGCGTCGAGCGCGGCGTCCCCGCGCTGCTGCTAACCGTTACCGTTCCCGCCGCGATTAAAACCGCTAACGTTATTTTTCGCAAAATATCCTCCTTTTCGGCGACGAGTATATTTCTCCGCCTTATGGAAAGAGAACGTCTAAATTTTAGTAGCGCAAACGCCGTAAGCGGGAACGTAAGCGTTAATCCAACCTACCCTTACGTAGGAGACCCGCTCCCCGCGTCGAACGCCCCTCCGCTCATTACGGGAGTCGGAACGGCCTATCCGACGACCTGGACTCCTCCTCCGTCGATCGCCGGATCGGTTAGTAACCTCGGCGTCTGGACGAACCCGTCCTCCGCTTTAAGCGATTTCCTTAACGTCCAGTACCTTTCGGTCGAGGCGGTTTGCGCGGTTACCCGGGCGAGGATTAAACCGGGCGAGCCGGTCCTCATCCTTGACGAGCATATTATCTCGAAACCGGCCTTTACCCGGTTACTCCGGGAAAGCTTCGAGAAAATGATTACGCCGAAGGTCGAGACGATGCACGAAATCTCGGACTACGATAGTTAAGCCGTTACGGTAAAGTTAACCGTCGCGCTGGCCTGACGGTCGACGCCCCGGACGTAAACCGGGACGGTCCCGACGATTAGATCGTACGCCGGTACTACCACCGTCATTAAGGTCGGATTAACGAACGTCGGCGTCTTCGTCTTTCCGGCCCATTTTACGATATCCCCGTCGACGAAATTATTCCCGACTAGATTGAGCGTTAGCGTCCCGAGCGCGGCGCTCGCGGTCGACGGCGAAAGGCTACTTAGAACCGGCGCGGGGCCTAAGGCCGCCCGGAGATCTAAATAAAGCGGATTACTCGTAATCGCCGGGCCGCCGGTATTGTCCTGGACCGTAACGAGGATAACCCGGGAGGCTCCTAAGGTCGTCGGATCGAGTCCCGCGACCGTTAAGGTATTCGGATCGGTTAAGGTCGTCGGATAAGAGATCCCGTCTAGGAGGACGACGCAGCCGCTATCGAACCGCCCGCTCCCGTCTCCTTTTACGACGAACGAGAAAGGCGCTCCGTTCGTTCGCGCTACCCGGGGAGTAACCGAAGAAAGGTAAATCGGAAAAGTCGGAGCTGGGTCGAGGGAAGGAACGAAGGAAGTAAATAACCCCGAAACCTTCATCGGATTAAACAGACTCGTCGCATCCACAACATCCGTCACCCGTAAGGTACCCGGGGATTGAACCGTAACGGGAGGGAGGAGGTTAAGCTGACGGAGGAACTCTTTGACCTGATTGTCAGCCGTCGGCGAATAAGTAATCGTGTAAGGCATGGACGATAAATACCCGCGTTCTAGATAATTAGAGGGACTATGAGTTACGACAGTACCCCCGACACCCAAGAGCATATTTTTAAGGTCGCCTCGAACCTCGACGCTATCATATTTAATTTAAGCCATCGCTCCCTCGTCCACGACCGATCGAAATTCGGGCCGGTCGAGAAGGAGGCCTTCGACCGGCTAACTCCCCGGCTTAAAAATTTAACATACGGGAGCGAGGAGTACCGGGCTTCCCTCCGGGAAATGAAACCGGCCCTCGCGCATCATTACGAGCATAATTCCCACCATCCCGAACATTACCCCGGCGGGGTTCTCGATATGAGCCTCCTCGATATCCTAGAAATGTTGGCCGACTGGAAGGCGGCGGGTGAGCGGCACGACCCCCCTAACCCCCTCGATAAATCGATCGCCTACAACGCCGAACGCTTTAAACTCTCGCCTGAGATGACGAAAATCTTATCGACGACGGCGCGGGAACTGGGATGGATCGTATGACGAGGGACGAACTTTTTATCGTTATCGCGAAGCTAAAGGAAGAGCACGGGGAGGCCTTCGATCGTTGGTACGATCAGGCCAATTTCCCGGATATCGAAGATTATTGCAAAACCGGCTTCGTCTTAGAACGCTTTTTCGAAGGAACGAGCGCCCTCTAAAAATGAAAAAAGGCCGCCCCGGTTAAGGAGCGGCCTCTTTCTAAAGGGTTAAATTTTACTCTTTATCTTTAGGTTCCGGAACGGTCGGCTGGATCGGGTGGGCCGGTCCGATCGCTTCCGGATCGGTCGGGGGTGGGGTCGTTCCGCCGTTTCCTCCGTTCGGGGGAGGAGTCGTGGTCGGTAGTTGCGGAACGCGGGCCCACATCCACCCATAACCGGGAACGAAACACCAGACCCAACCGCTACCTTCCGGATCTTGGGCCGGGAGTTGCCCCGGTAGACCGCCCGGTTTCGGAGGTCTAACTTCGGGAATCCCGTAACCCGGATCGACCGGTCTTTCGGGATAGCCGTAACCGGGATCGACGGGACCTTGGGGAGGTCGAGAAGGCCAAGGAGGTTGCGGCATTGGAAATCCGATATCGACGTAAGGAGGTCGAGGCCGTGCCCAAGGCGGCGAGTAACCCGGGTCGACCGGCGGTCGAGCCCAAGGCGGGGAATAACCCGGATCGACCGGTCGGATAGGATACCCGTAACCGGGATCGACGGGCCTTTCCGGATACCCATAACCGGGATCGACCGGCCCTTGGGGCGGTTTCGGTCGGATAGGTACCCCATAGCCGGGATCGACCGGTCTTTCGGGATATCCATAACCGGGATCGACCGGTCTTGAGGGAGGTTGCGGTTGAGTAGGGGGAGGACCGCCGGGCATAGGACCGCCGCCGACTTGGGTATCGGAATAAGTCAGAACGCCTTGGAAGATTACGGGGATAGCTGCCATAATTTAATCTTTTCGTGTAGTATGAGGTATAGGGGAGTAGGGATTATAGCGACGAGGTTTGACGCTACGATTAAACTACCGATGAAGATAGATTAAAGGAAAAAGCTTCGTTAGTAGTTAAGGGACGTGACGAACGATGTACTCGGTTTCGGAGGGGCCGTTCTCAACTTTAAAGTCGAGCGGCTCGGCCCGAGCGGCGAGCTTAAATTCTATCTAACGGCGGATCGACCCGGCTTCCGTTGGACTATCACCTACAACGGGGTCACTACCAAAAACGTAACCATGCTAGCCCTACAAAACGACCAACAAGTAACCGCCTCGATTCAACCGGTCGACGCGAAAGGAAATCCGGCGAAAGTCGACGGCGCTCCGGAATGGAGTTCCAGTAGCGAAGACGTCGCCGTCGTAAAGGCCGCTCCCGACGGACTGTCGGCGACTGTCGCCGGAGTCGATATCGGAACCTGCCAGATCAACGTTAAGGCGGACGCCGACCTCGGGGAAGGAACGACGGCGCTTACCGGTACGCTCGACGTCGAAGTAGTGGCGGGCTCGGCGGTAGCGCTCTCGATTACGACCGGTACTCCCGAACCGAAGAAGGAAATAAATCCGCTCGGACCGAGAAAATAATTTTAACCAATAAAAAGAAGCGGCGGAGGTCGAACCTCCGCCGTTTTCTTTTAAATTAAGCCTCCGAACGCCTCGGGGGTAACCGGCTCCCCGTTATACGGGTTCTTCGCCCCCCATCCGAACGCGACCGCGTCGAGAAGGGTCGCCGAGTCGACCATCTCCGCTTCCATTAGAACCTTATGATCGATATTGAGAGGGATATCGCCGGTTCCGTCGTCCACGAACCAGAGGGAGTTAACCCCCCGATGCTTCATAATCTCTTGTATCGGCCAGCAATGCGCTTCCCGTAAAGCGCCGAGATTCCGGAAGACGACCCGGACCGGCTTCCCGTCCGCCGTATCTTTTAAAACTTGAATCTGGGAGTGGAGATGTTCCGGGGTAAAATTCGATCCGTCGACGAGAAGGGTATTCTTAACCCCGAGCGAATTCGTTAATTCCTCCCCGCTACCCGGACGGGCGTTTACGACGTGGAAGATACGAGCCATTCGTTCCATCGCGTCTAAACCGAGGGCCGGGAGGGCGTGAACCGAGGTAATCGCTTCGGGATCTACCTCCATGTCCGAAAGATCGACTAGTTCCTCATCCATATTCTCTTCTCTTTTTTACTTCTTTACGCCTACCCCGGCGAAGATGTCCTTCCCTCGCCCTTTCTCCTCCTGGCCCTTAATCCAGTTCGGATCGTCGACGTAGGTCCGGATAATCTTACACCCCACCGGAATCGCCTCGGTCGAATGCTGAGAGGTTAGGACGAAGCACCACTTCGGCGGTACGATTAACTTCGGCGGAGGATTCGCGAACGCCCCGTCCGTTAGCATCATGTATCCATCCATATCCTTATAGAAGGGCTGCTTTAAAACCGCCGCGATCCCTTCCCAAGGGCTCGTCCCGCCCCCTCCCTCCATAGGGACGTAATTATGCGGCCGCATCGGGCCCTGCCGGATCCCGTCGTCGAAGGTAAAGATATAAAGCTCCGCGACGTCCGGCTTAACGCTCTTTAGAATCGAGGTAAAATCGAATTGAATCCCGATATCGAAAACCGAACCGGAGACGTCGACGAAAACCGCCATCTTACAAATCTTCGACCGCATTACGGGGACGTTCCGGGCCGGTAACCGGACGTTCGACCCGCTTATCTCGCCGAGCTGGGCGCGGACGCTCTGGAGCTTAGTTTCCTCCCGCGTCCACATATCCTCGTAAACTTCCGCTTCCCGGCTCTTAAACCAGTCCCGAACCGCCGCTTTCCAGAGTCCCGTCTCGATCGGTCGGTAGCCGGTCTGATTTAACTCGCGGCCCGCGCCGCCGCCCCGGCTTAGGCGTTTATCTTTTCCGTAACCGGGATGCAGTTCCGACATCCGGGTAATCGGGTTCCGCTGTATCCGCTCAACGGCTTTCCGGACTTCGTCCTGAATAATCGGGTTCCCGTCTTCCCCGAGCGTTTTATTCCGCTCTTCGTCCGCTTCTTTCGAGGCCGAATGGGCGTACTTCTCCCCGAGCTTATCGTATTCCGGATCGTCCGCTCCGGACGGATCTCCCACTCCCGTTCCTTCGCCCTCGCCCTCGCCCGGTTCACCGCCCTCTCCCTCGCCTTCTCCCTCGCCCTCTCCCGGTTCGCCCGGTTCGCCTTTTTCGCCCTTTTTAGGTTTCGGCTTCTTCTTACCGCCCGGACCCGCGCCGCCTCCTCCGCCCTTCTCCTGATCGCGCCAATCTTCGGTCGACGTTTCGTAGGACGGAATAACCGCTCCCTTACCGTCCGGAGTAGCGTCGATCGCGCCCGATCCCTTCGGGATTTCCATCCCGGGCGCTAAAACGAGCCGTAAATCGCCGATCGTCGTCTTTAAGGAATTAAAAGGCATATCGAATACATTTCGTTTTCTCTAACGCTGCCCCTGTAACCGTATAAGCCAGCTAACCATTCCCTTAAGGTCCGCCGGAGTTTTAAAGATTTCGGTCGGGCCGAAGGTAAACTCTTCCATCCCCTTCGCCGCGAGAAGGGCGGCCTGACGTCGAAAGTCGCGGACGGTCGTCTTAAACGGAACGGGCCCCTTTTCCGCCGCGATCTTTTGGAGCGCGATAATATTTGGCGAAAGCGGGATCCGGGGTATCGCCGAGCCTCCCGGCTCTTCCGCCGGAGCTTCCGCCGCCGGAACTTCTTCGGGCGTTAGAGGAGCTTCGGGAACCGCCGCCGGAGCTTCCGCTTCCGGAGCCGCCGCCGTAGCTTCCGGAGCTTCCGGAGCCGTCGGCGGTTCTTCGATCCCTCCTAACGTTCGCTCCGCTTCCCGGGCGACGTCCGCCGCTAACTTTTTATTAAGGTCTTCTTGGGCCTCGACGACCGCTAAGTCGTCGGCATCGTCCCGCTCCTTAATTAAGCGGTCGATCTCGTCGAGATTCGCGATCTCCGGGATCCCGACCGCCGCCGCGAACGGCTCCCAAGTCATCGGGCGCGTTCCCGCCGCCTTCATCCTCGCGTACGTCTCGACGATCTTCCGGGAGGTCGGGAAAGACTTTTTCCCGAGCTGGGTCGTTATCCCGATCGCCCGCGAGAGCCAGACCCACTCGGGCTGGGTAATATCGTCGGTATAAAAAATATCCGCTTCGCCTTCCTGATCGGCGACCCGCTTTAGTTTCTCGATAAGCCCGTAGGTATCGTGGGACTTAACGAAGACGACGTCGCCCGGCTCGACGTAAACCTTCTGGCTGACGACCTCTTCGGAAGATTCCTCGCCCCGGTCGACTTTCCGCTTCCGCTTAACCTGGCGACCGAAGGATTTATTCTCAACGGCTTTTTCGAATTGGTTCGGGTCGATCCCCTTCGACTCCATATCGGTAATCATCGCCTGATATAGTTCGAGGCAAGTCTGATCGATTTCGACCGTTCCTTTTACCTCGCCCGGCTTAACGGGATACTTCTCCCGAACCGCTTTCGGGAGGTCCTTCCAGTAGATCCCGTTCTGGAGCGTCCAATCCTGTCGCTCCTCGGTCCGGAGCCCCGAGGACCACTTCAGCGTCCGCTTTAGGAACTCGTTAATGTAGGCGTCCGTAACGATATTCCAGATCTGCATATACTCGATCTGAAACATCTTAATCTGGCGGACGTGACCGAAAATAAGGTGCATAGCCTCGTGAGCGATAACGAAGGCGATATCGCCCGCCGAGAGGCTCGCCGCGAACCAGACGTTAAAGTAGTAATCGATTTTACTATTAACCGGGTTAAACCCGACGCAAGCGGTCGAGATCTCCGGATCGGTCGTCAGGATCGGTTTCCCCATTAAGGCCCCCTTCCACCCCAGCCACCAATGGGCCGAGGCTAAGATCCGGGCCGCGAATTCGAGACGTTTATCGGCGAGCTGAAAAGTTCTTTCGGTCGCCGCTTGCTCCTCGGGAGTATGATATTTGTACTTCTCCCGTAGCTCCTCTAATTCTGTAATTGAGTGACCCATTCTACTTTAAGACATTTCGGTCTTTAAGGACGAACTCCCGTCGTCGCGGGAGCGGGAGTCCCGCCGACCGGCGCGGGAGCGCCGGGCCTCGTAGCCGGAGCGCCCCCTAACCCTCCGGCGACTTTCCCTTTTCCGGGCGCGGTCGCGACTTTCGCCGGAGTACCCTTCTTTTCGATTCCGTACTCGATATTCCCTTGGATCGTCGCGTCGATCTGGGTCTTACACTTATTGTAGATATCAGTTTCGCCCCGGGTCGGAGGGAGGACGTGGGGGAGATCGGGCTGGCCCTGACTTGTCGCCCAAGCCTTCCGCCACTCTTCCGGCTTATTCTGCTTCACCCACAGGTACCAGCACAAATCCTGCCGGAGAACGATCCCCGCGACTTCGGGATGCATCGCGCAAATAATCCGCGAAAAATTCCCGATATCGTCGAGCGGGATTTTCGCCTCCCCGTCGAGCGTCGTCTTCCTTAAGCCCGCCTCGATTACCCCGGCGATCTTCGCCCCCTTAGCTTGGTCGCCCTTTACTTCGGCGATCTTCGTCTCTAGCTCGGGAGCGTCGTTCCGGAGCGACGAAAGCGCCGCCGTCGCGTCGCCGAGGACCGCCCGCTTTAACTGTTCGAAAGGCATATTTACGCCCGTCGTTTTCGAAGAAATCTTATGATGTTGGGCGATCATATTAAACCCCCGGTTCCACCACGCCATACTCTCCGCCTTTTCCCCGGGCCGGGGATTAAAGACGTCGTTATTAAGGCGCTGAATCTTGCGCATTATATAATAAAGAACCCGAGGGGTAATAATATCGCGTAAATAGACCGGCTGGCCGTCTTTACCTTCCTGAGGGTCGGCGTTTAAGATCTCCTTATACCACCATCTTAGGCATTCCCGGGCGACGCTCATACCGACCTGCCCCTTACGGCCCGGCCCGACGTAGTGATGAATTTTGGGAGCCGCCTCGACCGTTATAATCGCGTCGAACCGTCCGCCGAGCGCCGACTCTAGCTCCTGGACCGCCCGGACGATATCTTCCCGGGGCGGGTTAATCGCCGCCCAAACCGCCTTCAACTTCCGGAACGGAACGCCGTTAATCGTCCGGGCGTGCACTAGCTCGAAAAGCTGGTTCTGGGTGGCGTGAGAGACGCGGTTAATTTCGTCGAGGAAAATCATATCGACGTGCTCTAGGTCGTGCTTCCGGACGAATTCAAGGCACGCCTTCCCGGTCTCGTCCCGCCGGACGTTCGGGATACCGACGAGGTTTAGGTACGGGTCCATCGTCGGAGCGTTAAAATAAGCGACCTTCCATTGGACAGTTTCCGCCGATTGCTCGATCATGGTCGTCTTCCCGACTCCCGACTCCCCGATTACGAGGACGGCTTGGTCGACGTGCTTCATGGCGATCCGCATCTGCGTCTCCCATTCCGCCTCTTCCATATCGAAAAAGATCCGGTCGAGAGAGTTCCCCTTCTCCTGCCCTTTAGGGATATCCTCCATCGTCTGGGGGACGTCGGGCGTCCGGTCGTCGAACCCGTAATCCGGTATCTCCCACTCCTCCCCCGTCTCCTCTTCCCGGTATTTCTTTCCGGCTTCGTCGATTCCGACCCGGCTCCGGGGAAAGGTAATGGACGGGAGCTTACTTTCTCGCTCAATTCTTTTCGCGATAAGCGCCGCTCGCTCTTCTTCGAGCGAAAGTTTCGGCTTATCCCCGTTCGAGGGCTTCGGCTTACCCTCGTTTAGAAAGGAGTCGATATCGTTAATTATGGAGGAGGAACCCTCTTCGTTTTTCATACGCTTTAAAAATTGAATTCTAAATACTTAACCGACCGAGGAGTACATTTCGGGCTCCGGTAAGCCGAACTCTAACTGGGTTTCGAAGATGAAAACGATTTGACCGTCTTCTTCTAGAACGAACTGAATCCCGGAGTCTCGATCGTTCATAATTTTTCGATCCGGATCTGGAAGTAGCCCTTACCGGCGTCTACTTTAATTAAGGAACGGGTAAAGGATTGGCGTTTAATCCGGGCCGCGTCCGGGGTCTCCGCGCTCGCGACGACCGTATCGGTCCGGGTATCGACGATCCGGTAGATTTTCTTCTCCGGCCTCTCCGCGACCCAGGCTTCCGCCTCTTTCTCCCGGCCTCCGCCTTTTAGGAAAACGACCGTCTTCCAGGCGCACGCGATCGGCTGATACTCCTGGAGGAGGAGCGTCCCCGTACTCGCGGTAATCCATCTTCTTTTCATCATACCCTCTACATTTCGTGAATCGCGAGGGCTAATTGAGGCCGATGATTTGCGGACGACGATCGGTATCGCCGAGCCGGGTTACCGGCGCGAAGCTTTCTAGCTCGGCCCGGGAAAGGAGCCGGTTTACCGGGAACGGGTTATTCGAGATCGGACCGCCGAGAACCGCGCCGCCCGGATTAATCTTTAACGCCCAAGCGTTCCGGAGCGCGTCCCCCATATCGTCCCCCTCGACGACCGCTCCGCCGAGGAACCGCTCCGGCGGACCGGGCTCGACGAACGATAGATACCAGAGACTCATCGGTTTTCCTCCTTCTCCTTCTCTTTTCGGGTCTTCGCCCGGACTTCCCGCCGGACGAGTTCCTCGCCGTACCACTTCTCAAACTGTCCCGGGGTCATCGACATCTTAATTAAGCAGATCGCGAGATCGTACTTTTCTAAGTCTTCCTTAGTAATCGGCGTCAACATTTTTCTCCTCTCCAAAAATGAGCCGGGAGTATTACCTCCCGGCTCCCCTGCCGCACCAGGCCTTACCCCGCCATGCCTTATCTCGCCATGCCAGGTCTCGCCTTGCCTTACCGTGCTCCGGCTTTCCGAAGATCGTTAAGAAAGAAGAGCTTTCCAAGCTTCTTCCAACTCTCTGGCTGAAGTCCCGTTCATCGTACTATTCGCTCGGGACTCTTCCGCCGAGATAAAGTTCTTGGTCTTCATAACCGGGACCGTCCGCGACCGGTCGTAAGAGACCGCTAGCGCCATCGCCAGTTTCGTATTCCCCCCGGCGATCGCCTTCCGGAAGGCCTCCATTATACGGTCGTGGGCCGCTACCTTCATAAAGTGGACCGTTACGTCGGGTTGCGAAGGATAGTCGAGGAAGTTCTTCAGCCAGTTCGAGGCTTCCTCGTTCGACATCGTTTCGTTGGCCAATTTCCCAACTTTTTCAATCAACTCCTTATTAAAGGTATCCTTCATCTCCAGGATCCGGACGACTTCTTTCGTTCGGATATGGACGAGTTTCGTATGACGGAAGGCGTACCCTTTCGACATCTTCAGTAAGTCCCCGTCGATCGTCGCCGCGACCTTAATTTCGAGGCACTTCGAGCCGTCGTGCGAGGAGTTTAGAAGGAGGTGCTGCTGGACTTCCTTCCCGCCGGGAAGAACGAGCTTCTCGTTAAGGGTAATAAAGGCGAAGACCTGGGCCCCGTTATTAAAGGAGCCGACCCGGGTAAACTCGCCCGAAGTCGCTTCGAGGAGCGGGATAACGTATTCGAGGATCTGTCGGTTCTGGACCGGAGTGTAGGTATCGCGCATTACCGCGAAGACCGTCTTCCGGTCGTCGGCCCGGCGGATCCCGGTAAAGGAGGGGACTACCCACTCGGCGTCCGGCTCGTCTTCGATTCCGGTAAGGACCGGCTTAATCCGGAAGGTTTCGACTTCGTAGTCGAGGCCGCCGAAGGCGAGGGCCTCTTCGATTTTTACCGTCGCCGGGATCGCTCCGAAAACTCCCGAGGAGGGAGCCGGTTCCGCCGGAATAAGGTCGACCTGTACGGTAGCGGGAGCGCCGACTTCGATTACTTCGGCCTCGTCCGCCGGAGCGGTTTCGGGAAGTTCGAGGACGGGGGTTAAATTAAACCGACCGTAGAGCGAAAAATCGTTAAAAGCTTCGTCCGCTCGTTCGTCGTTTAGATCTAAGTTCGTTTCGTTATTTATATCGTTCATACCGTATACATTTCGTGAGAAAATTCACGTTTTATATACAAAGAACGACCGGGGATAAATCTAACTAGAAAAAGAGAGCGGTAACCTTCGACTTTAAGATCGCGAGCCGTTCGGAATCGACGAGACTCGTAACCTCGTCGGCGTTAAACATCCGTTCGACGACCGCTTCGAGGAAGGAAACGGTAATCTCCCCCATTAACTTCCGGATAACGAAGTTACTACAGAACTTCTCGACCCGGGCCGGATAGTTCTGCTTATCGGGGTCCGCAATCGGGTTCACCTCGATCAATAGCGCCAGTACTTCGGGACCCCGGCACGCCGGGATCTCCTGCATCGAATCCGCTTTTTGTAGATCAAAGGTCATATTGCCTCGCCGGGAAGAACCTTCTCCTCGCGAATTACCCGTACCATTTCGTTCCCGACGAGGGGACGTAATCCCGTTTGAAAGATGTATTTAAAAACGATCTTCGACCAATTCTCCATCGCCTCATAATTTTCGGCCAATACCTCCCAAGGCGTTAACCGCGCTTTCGAAATATTAAGATCGTCGGTCTCCTCCCCGTTCCAGCGGAGGAGCTTTACTTCGTAGTAGAGGCCGAGATGGACCCGACCGAGCGGGTTCGAGTCGTCGTTTATTAACCCGACGAGTTCGATCCCCCGGATAAGCGAGGGTCCGACTTCTTCGAGGATCTCCCGGAGAACGGCGCTTAAAAAGGAGGGGTCCCCGGTATTGACGTGTCCGCCGAAGCCGAAACTAAACTGACGATGGAGCCGGGGGTCGCCTCCCTTCGGGCTCCGCCAATAGGAGAGGAATTGGAGCCGGTCGTGGACGGTAAAGTAAACGACGAGCTGCTTAAAGGAGGGGTCGTTCTCCGCTTTCGGGCGGGAGATCGGGACGAAGTTCCGCCGGTCGAGGAGGGGGAGATGCTCCGGGGCGAAAGGGACGATCCCCTGAAAGGCCCCTACGTCATCGAGAAGTTTCCGAGGGATCGTAAGGAGGGTTTCTATTTTCTCGGGCATAATCTTCTTTTTCCGTCTCCGTTCCATTATTACCCGCCGTCGGCGGCGCGGCGACGATAATCTCCGGCTTTACCCCCGACCGCCGTAAGATCCCTTCGAGCCGTTTATAAAGAACCTCCATGTACTCGTCCCCGAGCCCGTTCTCCTCGAAGGAGGTAATCTGCTCCGAGTTCTTAAGATCGAGGAGAATTTCCGGTCGCCCGTTAACGAGGATCTTTTTCCTTAAGGAGCCGTTCGTCGGATGGGGCTCGTTCTCTAGTTCGAGCTTAAATTCCCGGTCTTTAAATTTTTCGGAAAGCCGCCGGAGTAAAATATCGTCCGATTTAACCTTCGATAGCAGGGTCAACGAAAGATTAACGATTAACGAATGGTTTATCTCGGTGCAACCTCGAAGGGCGACCCCGGGTAGAGCGGTAACCGCTTGTTCGGCGATCCCTCGGGCGTCGGTTTCGTCTTTCCCGGCGACGACGATAAAAGCCGTCGAATTATCCGTCGTATAGAGAAAAGTCTTAGACATCTCTTTATACGTACGCCCCGACTTATTTCCTGATTCTTCATGTTAGAACGGTAAACCCTCTTCGTTCGTTTCTTCGTTCGGTCCGATTATTACCTCGATAATTTCGACCTCGCCGCTATCCAGGGCGAGCTGGAGTTTAGCGGCGAGATCGAGCGCCTTTTTAAAGTTCGGGATCGGTTTAAAATGTAAAATTACGGTCTCCTCTTCCGGCGCGAAAAAAATCGCGGCGAGATTAAGCGAAACGACGTGCAGTTCGAGGGAATTACCGGAAGGGCTCTCGAAGGTCGCCGCGACTTTTAAATCCTTATTCCCGCCCCGGAAGACGACCGCTTGGAGGCGGGCGATTAACTCTAAGACGCCCATTACGCTTATCGATCGTCCCAATTAACCGGTTCGGATTGCGCGGGGCGGGTCCCGAGTAAAGCCGCGACCGCCCGGATCCGGACCGGATCGAGATCGAACCGGTACCCGTAACATCCCGGGCAAAAGTTCTTCCCCCGGACGACAATCGATTCGCATCCCTCGCAAACGGCGTACCCCTGGGGGTGGGCGATAATTTCCTCGGCGCGTTTTTTCCGGTCTAGCGGAGGCGGCGGCATAACAACGGCTTCCATACTCTCGGTTAAATTACCCTCGTCGTATTCCCGGAATACTTATTATGTAGATAGGCGAAGAAGGAAGGCCAATCCCCCCGGTTTTCCTCGGTCGTAATCTCCGCTCGCGAGAGGTAACGGATCCGGGCTTCGGTATGTTCCCGGCTAAAGCGGGTTAGGAAATCGACCGGCATCCAGACCGGGGTATAATTCCCGGTTTCCCCGCTCTTCGCCCGGACCCCGCGCCCGATCCGCTGGACGACCCGGACGAGGCTCGCTCCGCCCGCCGCGAGAACGACCGAACCGATCCCCCGGATATCCTCCCCTTCGTCGAAGATCGTCGAGGCGAGAAGAACCGGGGTCTCGCCCGCTTCGAAGGCGGCGACGATCGCCCGGCGTTTCTTAGTAGTATGGGAGCCGTGGATAATCCCGATCTTCGCGGCCTCGATCGGGTCGCTCGCCCGGGTAAAGTAGCCCCGGAGGTAGTAGAGCTGGGCGATCTTCTCGGCGAGGACGAGGGCGGGCCGCCCGGCGGCGAGCGAGGCCCGGACGAAATCGAGGAGATCGGCGTTCCGCTCCTCCGCGAGAATAAGCATATCCCGCCCATAATCGGGATAAAGGTAGGTCTCGTCGTCGTCCGGGTTTAAACCTTTTTCCCGGTCGACCTTTACCCGCTCCGTCCAGAGCGTCCCGTCCTCCCGGTCGACCCGTAACCCGGTAACGTAATAGTCGCTCGCCTCTTTTTCCGGCGACCAGCGGATCTTCCGCCGTTTCCCCGGCCCGTCGAGCGATTCCGGGAATTCCCGGGCGCAAGCGACCGCTTCAGCGATAAACCCGATTTTCTCCATCTCCGACCGCCGGACCCGGGTAACGATCGGTCCTCCGATCCCGATTATCGTCCAGTCGGAAACCGGGTCGTCGACCTCGGGGGTCCCGGTAAACTGGAAGATCGGAGCCTCCTCGACCCGCCGTAAGATCCGGAGGTAAGCGTCGCCGGTAACCCGGTGGGCTTCGTCGATTATTACCGCTCCCGCTCCGGCCCAGAGCTTCGCGAGGTCCTTATCCCGGATCGTCCCCTTCGTAAAACCGTGGATCGAACTGAGCGTCTGAACGGTACTAAAGATAATTTTATCGGTCGGTCGCGGGCGTTCGCCGTCCCCGAGGAGCCCGACGAGATCCGCGATCTCGGGGCAGCGCATCTTTACCCGCTCCGCCGCTCCCCGCATTAGGCCGGTCCGATGGACTAAAAAGAAGACCGGCTCGGTATACTCTAGGAGGATCCGGGCGAGGAGGGTTATCGATTCCGTCTTCCCGCTCCCGGTAACCCCTTCGACGGTCCCGCCGCCCGCCCGGAGTAGCTCCCGGGTCATACGGCGCTGGTGTTCCGCAAGCGTTATCCCCTCTAGGGCGAGACTTTCGACGAGCGGAAGGTAAGGAGCCGCGACCCCGGCCCATTCGGCCTCGTAGGGGCGGTAATCGACGGCGTATCCCTCTTTCCGGGCCTCGGCGACGATCTCCGAAGCGAGCCCCCGGAGAAATTGGCCTCCTTCGCTAATCATGTGCACTCGCCCGTCCCAGTACCCCTTCCGGAAAGCATCGATCTTATACCGGTCCGGGTTTAACCAGGAGAACCGGAACCGGAGCGTCTTAAAAATCGACCATTCGCTCGGTTCCCGCTCGATACAACCGAAAAGGCCTTTAAACACGATCCTCATTTTATATTAGCTATCCCATCCCGAGATTTCGTGCATCTCCGCGATCTCGATTTCGTACCGGACCGCTCCGGCGAGCGAGTCGCCTTCGGAAACGGTAAAAAGCCGGTATCCGGCCCCGGTCGCATACGTATTTATTACCCGGACGACTTCCTCTAACGAGGGAGCGCTCTTCTCCCAAAAGCGCTCGCTAAAAATCCGGTTCCAATTTAGTAAGAAATTAAGCGCCTCCGACCCGTTAATAACGGCCTTTAAACCGCTCGACGAATTCCAGAGGATCCGTTTTTCTAAAACTTTAAATTCGCCGTTCGCGATCTCTCCCGAAACGATCGCGAGATCGGTATTACTTAAGACGATATTTAACGCCGGGTTGAGCGGTCGCCGGTAGACGACCGATTCGGTTTTTAGAAGCTTTAAAACCGTCTCGGAATTAGGCACGGGCTTTTTAGAGGGCGAATTTAAAGTCCCGGGCCGCCAGCGCCAGTAACCAGAGGGCGTCGGCGTGATTGTCGTCGAGAATTGCGACCCCGGGAAATTTACTTCGCGCCCCTTTAAGCATCGCCTCCTTATTGGAGTTCCCCTTTCCGGTCGCGAAACGCTTAATCTCGGTCGGAGAATAGCCTTTATAATCAATCTCCCGCGCCGTCGCCCACCGCTCAATAATCGCCTGGAGCTTGGCCTGGTGGACGAGGGCCCCCTGCATTTTCGGCATAGCGTTCCGGGCCGCTTCGAAAACGACGAGTTTTAAAGGCGATTTCCCGCCCTCTAACGTGACCGCGATTTCGTTAAGCTTCGCTTCGAGCCGGAGCAGTTTCATCCCCCCACTCTCGTCGCGTCGGATCGATAGATCCCAAACTCCGCTCATCTCCGGCGTAACCGCCCAACCGCACGACGTCGCCGGATCGAGAGCTAGACAACTCATAATCATCTCCCTAATGAACGCCCATTCTGGCAATCCGAAGAGATAAAATCCGCCGTATGGAGAAGGATCCCGAGCGGCGTCGGGGCGACCGAATACTTACTCCCGGTAACTAACGTCGACCAGCCCCCGTGGTGGAGACAGATCGCGCTTAAAGCCTGTTCGCTAAGGATAATCCCGTTCTTCGCGCAGATCCCGGCGACGATCGCCCCGTCGTCGACCGGTAGCCGGTTCGGACGGGCGATAAACCGGGGAACTTTAAACGGATCGATCGGCTCCCCGTTCTTTACGGCGTCGATCTTATAGGAAATCGACGACTTCGTATCGTCAACCTCGACCGTAACCCCGAGTTTAAGGGCGTACTCGATCTGGGGGTTGGTCGCCGGTTCGGTATCGAAAACGTAGCGGTAACTTTCCCCGAAAACGTAGCTACAGGCCTTATCGATATCGTGGAAGTAAGTCGCGGTAAAGACGTCGTCGATCGTAAACCGGCATTCGTCCAGTATACAGAGCGGTAAGATCGTCTGGACGTTATTCGCGACCTCTAAAATATGGTCGTAATAGCCGCCAGGATAACAATGGTGGTTAGCGCGACTAGCCGGAAAAGTCCGGATCGCCTCGATATTTTCCTTATGGAAAGCGATAATCCGGTCTTTCGTTTCCCCGTCGGAAAGAAAGTGGACTAAAACTTCGAGAAGAGGGTCGGGCTCGGCGTAAGTCATACTTAGTGCGTCTCTTCGTACATTTCGGCTCGCGCTCCCGCCGGTTTGTATTGAGCCGACCGGGTTAACGCGCAAATCTCCTTAATCGCCTCGAACTTCCGTTCAACGGTCTTTTGTATCCCCCAGAGCTGATCGACGATTTCCTCTAGATCGGAGAGGGTCGTCGAAAGTTCTCGGTAAGTTTTATCGTCCCAGATCGCCTGTTTTAACGATTCCTCGGTCGGGCGGGACCCCTTATATTTCGCCGCGTAACCGCCGTCGATTTTTAACTGGTGATAAAGGCGGCCCGCGTAGACGCAGATCTCCTGCTCGGCGACCCGCTTCCGTTTCCGCATCGTCGAGAGCCAGAACGCCGAGACGCTATACTGCTTAATCGCCGCTTCGAAGGACTCCTGGGGGTTCTCGCCGAGGGCTTGATACTCCGAGGGGTCGAAGGAAATCGCTTTCCCGTTATGGACGAAATTAATTATGTAAGTTGGAGCTTTCGTATGCATAAGGCCGGGCTACTCTTTCTTCTTAGAACCGTCGTTCCAATCCCAGAACGCTTCTACCTCGACGAATAAATCCTCTTTTGCCCCGTTCTCGACCGATTCGACGAGAAGCTTCCCATCCCGGTACGGGTACGATACCCCCCAGCTCGGCCCGATCTCGACGTCCGTCTCGAACGGAACCTTAATCCAGCTCGTATCGAATTCCGGGAGTAACTCGGCGAAGTTCTCCTTAACCGAAGAAAGCCGGGTCCGGGCGAGTTCGGCGACCTCTTTCGCCTCTTCGAGCGGCGTATCGAAAAGGAGGGAATCGTGGACCGCCGCGAAGCTTAAGCTCCGGAGCGACCGTTTCGCGAACTCGGCGTGGATCGCGGCGAGGGCGACGATCGTTATATCGCTCGCGGCGCTCTGGACCGGGAAATTCTGGGCCTGACGCTTGGCCTCGTTCTGATCCGAGACGTCGCCGGAGTTAATACTCGCCGATAACCGCCGGATCCGCCCGAACGGGGACGGGTAATAGCCCTTCTTCGTTAGAAAGGCATGCACCTCATCCGTCCATTTCTTTAAATCCGGGTAGGCGACGTAAAACTTCTTTAAAAGATTTTCCGCGACGTCGGCCCGGATCGCGTCCACCATTTCCTCGATCGCGCCGTAAGCGTACGGATCTTTTAGATTGAGCTTTAGTTCGTCCGCCGTTAGCTCGTAAATTTCCGACGGCGTATAGCCTCCGGCGACGAGGAGTTCCGCCCCCTCCTTCTTACAGGTAATAACGAGCCCTTGGGCTCCGGAACCGTAAATAATTCCGAAGTTAAACCGTTTCGCGAGCGCCCGCATCTCCCGTTTTACCTTCGGCTCCGTACTCTCGGTAAACCGCTCCCCGAAAAGGAGAACGCTCGTTATCTTATGGAGATCTTCGCCTCGGAGATACGCCTCGATCATCTTCTTTTCGTTCGCTAAGGAGGCGACGACCCGTAGCTCGGCCTGACTCATGTCGGCCTGAACGATTAGGCCCCGCTCGAACCGGGAGACGTACATATTCTTTACCTTCCCTTTCCGGGGAAAAGTCTGAAGCCTCTGGGCCCGGGTCCGTCCGGTAACCGTCCGTCCGGTCTCGATTTCGAGATGACTAAAGCCGTACCGGTCGAGTTCGTTCGTATCCGCGCCCCGGTCGAGTTCCCGGAAGGCTTTAATGAGCGGCTTAAAATAGCCGGAGTATTCCTTAACGATATCCTTATAGGTAAAGAAATCGGTGAGGGTGGGGTGGAGACCGATGAGCTGCGGCCGGGCTTCCTTCGAGAGGGAAGGAGCCCCGGTCTTCTCGGAGCGATAGTTTACCGGGAGCTTAAGATGGGTAAAAAAGAACTCGCCCATCTCCCCGCCCCCGTGGGTATTAAAGTTCGGCTTATAACCGGTCCCGGCGTTCGCCTTATAGTAAAGTTCCTCCTCCTCGTCGGCCTGGTACTCCTCGTCCTTAAGCCAGGGCTTCCATTTTTCGAGGTCGTCCTTCGCCGGATCGAGCGCCTCGTACCGGTCGGTATAGACGGCGTTAAAGACCGCTTTTACGAACTCGTTATCCTCGTACGGCGTCCCGTCCGCTAACCGGATCTCGCCCTCCTCGGTTAAAGTTCCGAGATTCGCTTTTAAGAGCTTTACGAACCGGGAGATCGCGCTCCGGACGTCCGGGGAAGCCGGAAAAAGCCGGACGAATTCCCGGTTTAGGTTCTTCGGCTGAAACATGAGTTCCCGGGCCTCTTTCCCGGCCTTCTCCCGCCGCTTAAGCTTAATAAAATCGATAATCGCCGGAGCCGACATTAGCTTATTGACCGCTTCCCGGAGAGCGATCTCGTGGTTCCGGCCCTCCCGGAAGCAAATTTCCCGGTCGACCTTTTGCCCGTTGAAGGCCATCTCCTCTAGCGCTTGCCCCTGAACCGACATTAGCCGGAACGCGATCTCTAGGAACGGTCCCCGGGGATCGGCCTTTAACTTCGCGATTAAAGCGTTCCGGATCCGGAAGTTAGCGATCGCGTCGTAAGCGTTATAAGGACCAAGAATAGCTAACGGGATCCGGGCGTACTCGCTCGCTTTAATCTTATTCTCCCGCTTATAATCCTCTAGGGTATCGTCGTAACAGTGGAGGTCGGTATAAAGGTTGCAGAGTTCCTTTAACCCCTGCGGGCCGGTCTCGTCGTTTACATAGGCGAGATACATGGTCTCCTGCCGGAGGCCGGGAAGCGGCTTCTTCCCCATCCCTAACCAAGGGTCGAACCGCGAGACGAGATTATCGAAAAGGAGGTTATGCCCTAAGGTTACCTTCCGCTCTTTCCGGAGAAGCCGCCCGATTAGGGCGGAAAGGGCGACTCGTTCGTTATGGGAAAAGAGGACCCCGACCCGGTGCCAGGTGGGGATACAGTACCCATGCTCCGGGTCCCGGGCGACCCCGAAGCTTAAGGTAATCGATTCGCGATGGAGGGCCGGGGTAATCGAGGTCGTCTCCCAGTCGTAACTTAGTTCCGTTAAGTTAGGATCGTCGATTAGTTCGGTTAGGAAATTCCGGGCCCGGTCGAAGGAGTCGAAGACGGTAATTTCCGCGTCGACGACGGTAATCTTCTTCCCGAGCGATCCGGCGAGCTTTTTAACCCGTTCCGCCCATCCGGTTATCTCCCGGACGTTCGTTAGAAGGATTGCGGGATGGAGGTCGGTACTAACGACCGCTTTCGGGACCGTCTCGCTTAATCGCCGTAATTCCGGATCTAAGTTCCCGGCGGCGAGCGCCCGGGCGAGGATCGTCGGAAAGATATAGTCGAGGGTCGCGCCCGCCGAGGCTCCGGCGCTCGCCCGCCCGAGAAGCGGCCCGGTCGCCCCGTTCCCGAGGAGGAGGATATGTTCCGGACGGAGGAGGGTAACGAGTTCGGCGAACCGGGCGGCGTAAAAGAAGCTCTCCTCTTCCGTCGGCGGAATAATCTTATTATCCGGCCCGTAGCGGGGAGCGGTATTGAGATGGTAGAAGAAGACTTCCCCGGGATCGGTAACCTCCCGGATCTCGGCGACCCGGGTCCGGTCGGCCCGGGAAAGCTTATCGTAGGTCTCTAGAAAATTCCCGGTCGCGATCCCGGCCTCCCGGAGGACCATCTCGGTTAGCCGCCCGGCGTCGGAAGCGAACCCGAAGTTCGCGGTTAACTCGAAGTTCGTCGGCGCTTCCGTTACGACGATTAACCGGGGCCCGGTCGCGTTCCCCCGCCAGGCGAAATCCGGGACGCAGCTTAGGTCCGTTCCTTCGAGAACGAGGTTTCTAAGAGGCGATTCCGCTTCCGGACGGCGTTTCCTCGGCGCTAAAGGCGGCCTTAGAAAGGTCGCCGTCGTTACTAACGTTGTTTTTGGTATCATATTTCGGACTCCGGCGGAACGTATCGACGAAGCGGGTTAAATCCTCCTCGAACCACTTCTTAAAGAGAACGGGATACTTTTCCGTAACCCAGCTCGATAAATATAACCCGCAGTAGACCAGTAGATCCCCCGCCCCGTCGATCCTCGGCCCGGGATCGTTATGACCGTGGTTCTCCATATCTTCGAACGACTTCGAGAGCCGGTCGTATTTCCGGTCGATATTGGCGGCGATCCCCCGGATCTCCCCCCGTTTCCGCCAGGAGTCCCCGTACCCGACCCCTTTACAAAAGGTCTGAACGTAAAGGTAAAAAAGAAGTTTCCCGAACTCGAACGACTTAAAACCGAGCGAGGCGTCGGTAACGTGGTCCGGGACCTCGATCTCGTCCGCGAGTTCGAGCTTCTCCGGCCCGTCGGTCCGTCCCTCCCAATTTACCGTTAACCGGAAACTAATTTTTTTCATCCCGTATTTTCTCCATGATATCCTTCGTTTTTCCGTAAACCGCTAACTCCTGTAAATGAGAATAGAGAGAACCCCAATCCTCATAAACGAGAACCCCCTCTAAACTATGAAAAACGTTCTCTAGCGCGGTCCCGAACTTTCCGACGACGTAGCAAACCTTCCCCCGTTCGTAGGCCATACCAAACTCGGTATGCCGCGATCCCCGGGGATAATCGACCTCCTTCGGTTCGGCGAAATTAATCACAATATCCGCTCCGAGTAAATCGAGCCGATCCATAGTAGCGAACGTTTTCGTCTCGCTCGGGCTCCCGACGATATCCCGCTCCCCGAAAACCCAGGTACTAGCGATTTCGAAGCCTAGGGCCTGTAAGGTGTGGGCGTATTTTTCGATATCCTCCCGCCGGGCGTACCGGGAGGCTAAGTAGACTTTTATCATTCTCCTCCTTAGAACGGGAAAGGAAGAGATTAATTCGTCGTCGCCGCGATATAGTTTAGGTAATACCCTTCGACGGTTACCGGAGCCGCGAGAGTAACCGTAAAGCCGTAAGCGCTAATCGAGTCGTTCGCGACGCTCCACCCGATCGTCGGGTTTCCCGCCGGGACCGTAATCGAAGGGATAACGATCGGGACGGTCGTAAAATTCGGGTTAAAAGAGATCGCGAAGACGGTTATTCCGAGCGGGATCGGGAGAGCCGCCGCCTGGGTAACGTCGAGCGAGGTAATCGGAGTCGGGGTCGAGGCGTCTTCCGCCGCGTTAAGGGAAGCGATAACGAAGTCGAGATGTTCGACCGAGAGAACCGGCTCCGGGATCGAGACCCGGACGGTATTCGCGGCGATGTAGCTGTAGGTCATCGGCAAATTCGCCGAAACGGTCGAAAGATGGAGGTTATCGAGCCCGGCGTCGGCGACGAAGGATAATACCGTCCAAGACCCAAAGTTCGGGTTAAAAATATCGATATAAGTCGTTCCCCCGGAGAGCCTAACGTAGAGCGTCGTATAGGAGATATTAAGCGCTTCCCGGAGGGCCCGGGGATTCGAGACGGAAAAGGAGGCCCCTTGGATAATCGTCGCTTCCGACGGATCCCCGAGGTAAAGGGGACCGAATCTATTCGCGATCTGATTAACGTAGGTAACGGAGCGGAGGCCGGGATCGCGGGTCGTTACCGTCTCGGTCGGGAACCGGCCTCCCGCCGAAATAAAGATATGGGCGTCGGCGGAAACGTTAAGACTCGGCGGGACGGAAGGGAAGAAGGGCTGGGAGAAGGGGCCGTGGGCGGTAAATTCGGAGTTCGAGACGTAAACGTACCGGTTCGGGGTCGTCCCGAGATCGGCGAAGGGGGCGTCGAGGATGCCCTGGCTCTTAACGCCCTGAATTAGGACCGGGGCCGGGATATCGTTCGCGAGCGGGCCCGCGATATTAACGTCCGGGTAGCGGGTCGCCGAGAGAAGGTTATTCGTAAAGAAGGGCTGGGATAAAAACGAGTGATCCCGGAGGACGGCCTGTCGGGTCGGGTTCCCGAGCGAGGCGAGGTTCGAGAGCCCGTAGGAGGTCCCGCCGATTACCGTCCCGCAGAAGACCCCCGCCGGGTTAACCGAATAGAAGAGGAGGTAGCTGAGGTTACAGTTAAAGAACTTCGCCGCGACCGCTCCCGAGGCGGTAAGAAGGGCGGAGTTATCGGAAACCGATAAGAGCGGGGAGATCGTCCGGACGTTAACGAACTCGGTCGCGGCGGTCGCCGCGACGACGTTAAGGAAGACGTCGCCGACCGTATTAAAGAGCCGGAGCCCGTCGAGGGTTATCGTTATACTCGAAAGGGAGAGTTTTACGAAGGTCGAGTTCCGGAAATCGCCGGTAAAGGAGGCGTCGGTAAAGGGAGACGGATTTACGACGAGGGAGGCCGCGCTTTCGATCCGGTTCCAGTTTACCGTATTGTAGCGGGAATTATTTAAGAGCTTTAGCGGATAGACGTTGAGCGGGACGGAGTTCCGGACGAGTAAGCCGTCGATCTCGGTAAAGGTAATCCCGCTACTAGAGTAGGAGCCGAAGAGGCTCGCGGTCCCGCCGCCGAGAAGGAGCGCGGAATCGCGGATCTTAATCCCGAGATAGTTTAATCCCTCGAAGATCGTCCCGGTCCCGGCGCTCGTTAAAATCGCCGAATCCTCGACGACGGCGACCAGCGGGTTCGGGTTCGAATTCGGGTCGAAATAGACGAGCGGACGGTTATTAAGCCGGACTTCGCAGCGATCGAGGACGAACGGCGCGTTCGCGGGAGCGTGGAGATCGAGGAGCCCTTCCGTAATCGTCGCCGGAGCCCCGATATTCGAGATCGTACATTCCCGGAAAGTCGCCCCTTTCGGCATCGCCGTCCCCGCCGGGACCGAGAGGAGGGGAGCGTTATTCGAGATAAACTCGATCCCCTCGATTAACATTCCGCTCCCGGCGCACGCGGAAAAGACCGGCGAGCCCGCCGCTCCCGAGACGACGGAGCCCGCCGCCCCGTAAATATCGACGTAATCGGAGCAGAGTTCAATCGGCCCCGTTTCGACCGTATTCGCCCCGATAACGAGGACCGCAACCTTCGCCCCCGAACCCGGAGTCCCGAACCGGGAGTTCGCCGCGACGTACCCCTCGTTTAAGGTACTAAAAGGCGAATCGAGATACCCGGCGATACTACTCCCGGTCTCGTCGAGAAAGTAGGAAAGCTGTTGGCCGACGAAGACGACCCCGGCGTAGGAGCCCATTCCCAAGAGATCCTTTATCCGGGCTAACTCGAAGGCCGAGGTCGGATCGCTCGCTTTCTTAAGCGGAACGTCCGGAGTTAGATACGAGTTCGCCGGATTAAAAGTAACGCTAATGCGTTTATCACCAGGGAGCAACGGCATACGGTTTAGGCGTTAATTACGATTCGGAGAGGCGACGGTTTAATTTCCGAACGAGCGCCGCTTCGTCCCATCCGCTCATCGTATGCATCGTTTCGACTTCCGGGACCTCCACCCAAAACTCCCCCAGTTGAGCGTTTTCCGGATCGTCCTTATTTTCCTCGTAATCGTTCATAACCGCCCAGGTCATATCCTCGATGAACCAGGCGGCAATTAACGAGCCGATATCGGCGAGCTGCTTAATACTATCCGCGCCGGGAAAACTCGCGACGAGATGGAGGACGTTCGGCTCCTGGCGCGGGATCTTTTTCGTCGAAAAACTCCCGGCGTTCGGGTCGGGAAGCGAGATCGTCTCCCGGGCGAACTCGTCCGCCGCCGCCCAAAGCTCCTTCCCGAAGCGCTGGTAGAGGCGGTAGAGTTCCTTATTATTCTTAATTCCGGGAATCTTGCACGCCAGGACGTTCCCGTTATTTTTCTTAATAAATTCGAACGTTTTTAAATTGAACCGGTACGCCCGGGCGATTTTTAGAGCGAGATCGACGTCCATAAGCTTTAAAAGGAAGAATCGGGAATGTAGCCGCGTAAGATCGTCGGGTCGGCCTGGATCTTCCGGATCGTCTCGTTTTTCGCGTCGCCGAACCGGTAGATAACCGAGTCGATTGTAATATGGAGCGGGAGGCCGGTCTGGATGAAGACGTCTTCCGGGCGGACGTAGACGTCGAGGACCGTATAACGGAGTTCGAGGTAATCGAACTGATCCCCGATGGACGGGAAAAGGTCGTCCCGCTTTAGTTCGAGAAGTCCGACGCTCAACCGGATAAGCTGTTCGATTTCGAGACCCCGGGCGGTAAGCTGGTGCTTACGGCCTTCCGAATAGGACGGGTAACCGATTAAATTTAGTTTCCGAGAAAATTCGAGCCCGCCGACCTGTTCGCCCCAGATCGCCGCGATTTCGGAAGCTTTCGACACGCCTTTTTCTCCGGCGATAACTCCCGCCGAGTTCGCCGAGGTCGCCCGTTTATCTAGCTCGTAGTAGGGGAGCGAGGGACAGTGGACCCGGTAAAACTCGTCCCCATATTTCAAAAGAGTCGCGTAATCGGGCGAGATTTTAAGCGGGTCGAATTCTTCGAATTTAATCGGGTAAGCGGGATTCGAGTAAGCGCCGAACTTCACGTCCTAGAATTACGGGGCAACCTTTCCGATAGCTTTTAAAGAGAAAACCGCTATAACGACTACCTTTGACCCATGAAATGAAATGAAAATCCCAAATAATGAAAAACCCTAAATTCTTACTTCTAACCGCAACCTCTCTCTTAACGCTTACTTCTCTCGTTCTCCCGGCCCGGGCGGGGAACTATTACGTCGCGACGAACGGTAACGATTCGTCCGGCGGTACCTCCTCGTCGTCCCCTTTCCGGACGATCGGGAAAGCCGCCTCGATCGCCTCTTCCGGGGATACCGTTAACGTCGCCGGAGGCTCGTATAATGAAACCGTAACGCTCGGGAAAAGCGGGACGAGCGACGCTCCGATTACCTTCCAAGGGTCCGACTCGACCGTTCTCGTCGGGAATTTATCCGTCGCCGGTAATAACCTCGTCGTTAACGGCTTTACCGTCTCTCCTCCTTCGGCGGGCCGGTTCGCGGCGATCTACATTCCGGGAACGAATAATCAAGTCGTCAACTGTACGGTCGTAAACTATGGAGCCGCCGCGAGCGACCAGGCCACGGCTATTTCCATAGACGGTTCGTTTAATCTCGTAAGCGGAGCCCTCATCCACGACCTTAACGATATCGACGTTTTCCATCTCTTCGGCCACGACAATACCCTCTACAATTGTACCGTCTATAATATCCGCCTCCTCAACTACAACGCCAATCATACGGACATATTCCAGACTTGGGATATCGGGAGCGCGAGCTATAATATCGTCGTCGATAGCTGCACGGTAACCAATTGTCAGTGCCAGCTCGGGAATACCGAGACCACCTCCGCCGGGCGGATCCACGATTGGACCTTCCGGAATAACGTCTTCTCGAACATTAGTTACGCTCTCTATTCGGGAATTCCCGGGACCGTTTTTTACAATAACCTTTTCGACCGGGTTGGGACCGTTTTCGGTTACTCGGTAAGCTTATACGGAACCGCGCCCCGTTATAACTCCGACGGGGACGAGTTTATTAACAACGTCTTCCTAAATAACCGCGAGGATATCCATATCCACGATAGTAACGCCTCCGCGCCTAAAAACCAGAATAACCGCTTTAGCGCTCAAGGCGGAAACTACAACTTCGTTAACGCCGCGAACGGCGATTACCATATCCGCCCGGGAAGCGTCCTAATCGGCGCGGGAGCGAATTTATCTTCCCTCTTTACTCAGGATAAAGACGGAAATAATAACCCGTCGAGCGGGGCCTGGAATATTGGGCCGTACGACGGCGGCGGAACCGTCTCCTCCTTACATTGGGATCGCGCTCAAATCGCCTTGAACACTAAGTAGGTATTCGTTCAAGTCCTTAAGCTCTTCGCGGGCCTCGGAGACGAGGTTATCGCCGTTTAGAGTAAGGTTCTGGGCCGGGCCGGGTAAGACCCCCTGAAACTTGGAGCGGGTCTTCCCGAGCTGGAGCTTAGAGGAGGCGAGGCTATAGTCGCGGATCCAACGCTGATGCTCTAAACGGACCTCGGAGAGCTTCCGGGGCATATGCCAGTAGTAAGCCGCCCGGAGGTTAAAGACCGGCGCGTAGACGAGGAGAGTATTATCTTGTTCTATCCAGTCCCACTTCGGCTCGACCGAGGTCGCCCTCATCATCGTTTTCCGGTACCGTAAAAAGGTATCGTAATCGGCGAGCATAACCGAGTTAAGGGGGACCTGATCCCCTAAAAGCCCCATATAAAAGACGCTCGCCGGACGGACGTCGTCGGTAATAAACTGGACGTCGAAAACCCCGTACCCGCAATCGTGATCGAGCGGGTAAGAGCGGCATTCGGGCGAAATCGCGAGGATCCGCGAATAAATTAGCGGAATCCGCATCCCGTACGTTAAAAGGGCGTCGGTAATCGCGTTGTTAATCTGTTCGTCGGAAAGCTCGACCTGAAAAAGGCCCGAGCCGAGCTGGGAACGGACGTAGCTCCGGATCTCGGAAACGTTGTACCTATGGACCGCGAGATCGTTACTCATGTTCCGACCGTATTAAGCTGGTTTAGATTTTCGGCGTAAGCGATCGCGTCGTTCTGGTCGACGAAACCGGTCGTGACCTGGCCGTTAAATAAAACGATCCAGGTCTGATCCGATTGTCGGACGACGAGGTAATCGTTCGTATCGGTTACGTAGGTCTGAATAATCCAGTTCAAAATCCCCTTAAAATACCTACTTCGAGGCCGGAGAAGTCTCGGGTTTCGCCGAGTGCGGACGCCACTCGACCGTCTCTAGGTAATCCTCCCCGTAAGCCTTCTTAATATGGTGCTTTACCTTAGCCGGGTTGAGGCTTTCGAACCCGTCCTTATTGAGGATCCAGAGCCCGTCCGCATCTTGCCAGACCAGGTCCGCCTTATCCGTATTCGGGTTATCCTCCCGGTCGAGATGACTTAGCGGGGGAGGCGGTTCCCCGCTCTCTTTTAGCGGGTCGGGGATAAAAGCGGCGACGGTAGGCCGTTTAAGCGTCGCCTCGTGGGCCTCCATTAGGGCGGCGTCGTCGAGGATAACCTCCTCTCGCGGGAGTCCCTCTTCTTTAAGCGTCTCGACGTCGGCGTAAACCGGCTTAATCCCGAGCCGTAGGAGCCAAGGCCACTCCGCTTTATCCGGGATAATCGGGTTCCCTTCCCGGTCCTGAATCCGCTGATCCCGCCAGAGGGTTATCTTAATTGGACGTTTATTGAAGCGGATATCGACGCTAATCGGGTAATCGTGCGTATTGACGAAAGCGACCACTACTTTTTCGGACATAATACTTTTCCTATATAGACCGGAGATAGAACCGAGGAGAGGACGAACTCGCGTTCGGCGTCTTCGCCGCGTTAAGTACGTCCGAAGGGGAGAGGAGCTTCGAGAGACATCCCAACTTCGGGTCGAGATGGAACGGGTTCTTTAAACCGGCGAACGGGTTTTTAATCGCCAGGCTCGCCCCGAAATTCGTCAGCCAGGAGTTAATCGGCGCGAGAAGCTTATTGAGGTTGATCGAGAAATCGAAGCTCATGCAGGTACAGTTTACGCCGAGGTTTATCGACCCCATATTACCGAGCCCCGAAATAAGGGTCGTTAGTTTCCCAACGAGGCCGTAAATCTGACTATTGATCGCGCCGATCGCGTTATTAATCCCGCCGATAACCGCTCCAGTCGCGACGTCGGTTACCCCGTTTAACTGAGTAATGAGGTTGAAGAGGGTATCCATCTTACAAATCGCATTCTGTAGCGCGTCGGTATTAAACCCGCCGCCGCTCGAATTAAAGTCGGAAGCGAAATCCGCTTGCGTCGAGGGAGAGCTAACGTCGGGATAATAGCCGAGAACCCCGTCGGAAGAGGATAAGCGGGCGGTCGAAAACCCGTTAAGCGGCTGTTCCCCGCTATAGGTATAATCGGCGGGATCGTAGATCGCTTGACTGACGACGTCGCAATGTCCCGTCGGGTAGTACGATTTAAAATAGGGGTTCGGGGAGGAACCCTTCTGATATATGATCGTATTCCCGATATTACTTAGGACCCGGCCCCCTTGGACCGAGAGGTTCGAGGCGGAGGTAACGAGCCCGGCCTGATACTCGTTTATCTTCGAGAAGAGGATTAGCGGATAGAAGCCGACTTCCGCCGCCGTCGGCGCGGCGGCGGCGACCGCCGAAAGGACCGCTTCGTAAGCGGAGGTTAAATCGGGGTTACCCGAAATAATACTGGTTACGAAGGCCGTCTCTTCCGCGACCGTCTTCGGGGTCTTCGCGTAAGCGGTTAAAGCGCGGTAGATCGCGAGGACGTTCGCGACGTCCGCGAGATCGGTTAACGCCCCGAGCGCGGCGGTATCGGTCGCGATTATCGACGCCCGGGCCGCCGGATCGGTAACCGTATTAAGGGTCCGGGAAAGAACGATCGCGTTCGCGAGGGCGGTCGCGGCGACCGGGTCGACGACCGAGGTCCAGTAGGCGTCGAGCGCTTTCCCGCCGGTCCCGATCGGGGACGGGCCGGAAGTAATCGCTTCGAGATCCATTTCCGAAAAGAAATCGCCGGTAACCCTCTGAAGCTCCGTAAGGATTTCGTTAAGGAAAAAAGGATTAAAAGCCGCGTTCCCGAAGGCCGATAACTCGGCGGAAACCGACTCCGGGGTCCCGAGCCCGAGCCGGACCGCTTCGTCGTAGAGGACTTGGTAGTTAGCGACGTATTCCGCGTCCGCGAGGTATCCTCCTCCGACGAGGAGATCGACGTAAATCCGGAAATCGGGTAACGGGGAGGTATTACTGAGACGCTGCCCTAAGTCGCGGATCCGCTCGAATTGGGTAAAACGGTCTTCCGGGGTTACCGCGACCGTCGCGATCCGATTAAGGGCGTCGGTAAAGGTCGCCGGATCGTCCGCCGTTAAGCTCGTCCCGGGGTTATCGAGATCGTTCGTTAGGATCGCTAAAGCCGCCGTTTCCGCCTCGGCTAGATCGGACGCGGTCGTAAAGGCCTCGTCGACGTACGATTTTAGGATCCAGTAGGTATCCGGCATATTCACGGCATACTTATCTAAAACGGTCCATGTATAGGCGTTCGCGTCGATTAACCGGTTCGCCGCAATCCAGAGTAAATTCTCGACCTCCGCGTAGAGCGTTCCCGCCGCGACCGGGACGAGTCCTTCCCGTAAAGCAACGAGCCCTTCCCGCCGCCGGACCCCGGTTAACCGGGGATCCGCCGTAACGACGACGGCGGTCCGGAAGTTCGGCGAAGCTTTCGGCCCGAAATTCGCTTCGCTCATCTCCAAGAAATCGTTCGCCGCCGATTCGACCGCTAAAAGGAGCGCCGTCGGGTCCGGTCCCCCGTAAACGTCCATTACGTACTGCGCGGCCTCTTTAATCGCGAGTAAGACCGGGTCGTCCGGGGTCCCTTTCGGGGTTAGTTCCGCCGCGACCTCGGCGAGAATATCGGGATCGGTCGCGTTCGCCGCGACTTCGGCCTCCGCCTCGGAGATCCCTTCCGGGGAATGTAAGGAAGGGAGGAACCGGACGGCGGTATCGAGCGCCGCCTTATTCCCGTCGATCTCTTCCGGAGTAAGCGGGACGAAGCAGTTCGTTAACCCGGTCGTATCGGTATTCCCGTTTATCTCGTCGAGGAGCGAGTTCGCAGCGTCGGTATCGAGGCTCGACGGCGGGGTCCGGAGAAGGATCCGCTGCCCCGTGAGGGTCTGGCCCGGCGGGGAATAATCGTCGATCTCGACCGACATTAAGAAGGAGGTTAAAACGTAGCCGAGAAGTTGCCGGGCCCGGTCGTCGCCGTCTCCCGCCTCCCAGGCCAGCTGCAGGATCCATTCCCGGACCGGAGGAGCGAGGATCCGGAGGGCGTCGAGGAGGGCCGGAACCTGCTTCTCAACCTCTTCGGCGAGCGCCTCGATAACGGAAAAATTTAAGGTTTCGTTCGTCTGGGTCGGGAGAATCGACTGAATCGTCGAGAGGTAGGCGTTCGCCTCGACCGCCGAAGACGGGTTATAACCGGACCCGGAGAGATAGGTATAGTAATCGTTCCGGAGCGCGGTCCGGGACGGGAGAAAGATCCGGTACTCCTCTAAGCCCGCCGTGTCCATGACCTGGAGGACGGGAGTCGCGCTTCCGGTAATCTTCTTATCGGCGAGCGTCGGCTCCCCGGCGAGGAGCGAGTCGATCTCCGAGAAGACGTTCGCGAGCGCGACCCGTTCTAAGGCGACGGCGGTCGTCGTTAGCGTCGCGACGCCCGTCTGGGCGGAATTAAGCTGATTTAAGGCGGAATTCGCCTCGGTTAGGTAGTAATTGTAAGCCGCCGTACTCACCTTAGATTCTCGTTAAAATTCGCCGGTTTCCATTGCGCGTCCCCCGGCCATTTATACCAAGGGCAGACGGCGTGTAGCGTCCCGGCTTTAAGATGGAGGAGACAGTTACATACCCCGCACTTCCAGATCGGCCCGACCGCGACCCGTTTCGGGCAGGTCTCGCAGACCCTTAGCCGCGACTCGTAAAGCTCCGGCGGCGAGAAAGCGGGATCGCCCCGAACCTGGGCCGCGAGGGTCTCTTTCGCGGTATTAAAGAGCGACCGCATCGACTCGATAAAAGTGTACCGCTGAGGGGCGTTAAATCGATGGTCTATCATGGATTACAGAAAGTATCCGGCGACCCGTTACAAGACCGGTCGCCGCAAGTTAGCGAATTCGTCTGAACCTGAATCGCCTTATTATTCGCGAAGACGTTCGACCCGTTCCCGATCGCCGCCCCGGTATGACAGGTGTTCCCGCAACAATGGGGCGGGATATGGTCGCCCTGCCGGACGATGCTCTGATTATTGACGATAACGTCCGGACTCCCTTGGATAAAAGGGATCGGCGAATAGCAATGTCCGCAAGTCTTATCGACGTGCCACCGAATTACTGGGAGGCCAATATAACGCTCCTTTCTTAGTACTCTTTTAGTTCTTCCGGGATCGCGAGCGGTAAAGGGCCCCGAAGCTCCTCGGGATTAAAATGAATCTTCGGCCCGGTAACGGCGACGTACCCGCTATCGCTCCGGATAATATTCGGGCCGGAGGCGTCCGAGATCGCGTTCCGCATCGTTATCTCCGTCGCCGAACCCATGACGATCCGGACGTAGTTCCCTTGGATAAGCTCGGTAACGTTCCCTTCGTCGTCGACCGTAAGGGAGTAGCCGTTCTTTCCGGCGGTCTGAACCTCTAGGGAAACTTCCCCGTCGGTTTTCCGGAGGTTAACGATCCAGCCCCACTCTTCAAGCCGGAGGGCGTGCGTTTCCTTTACTGGCGTAGGCGGGGTCGTCGACGTAGAGGATGGCGTTGTAGAAGTTCCAGACATGGGTAATGATACGTTCGGGGTCTTTAACTCCGTGCATCCGGAGAAGCCGTTCCGCCCGGTCCGACGGGACATACTCCTCCGAACCATTCGGAAGAATAAGCGTAATCGAGTCATCATACGGAACCCGGCTAACCCGGAGAATAAGCTTACCCGGAATTTTTTCCGGCTCCGAATTTTCGTCGTCTTTAGGAAGGTCAATTAGCATTTTTTCGAGTAACCCGGAAATGACCGGGTTCTTCGAAAAATACGCCCCAGACTACATCGAAGCAATTCGGGTCGACGAGGCCGTGGGTACGGAGGCTCTCCCGGAGGACGGTTTTTAGGGCGTCGAGCGGATCCTTCGCGCTTATCGCGACCGCCGCCGGACAGATCGGATAGAAGATCTCGACGGTCCAGACCGGCTCTTCTTTTAGGCGGCGTCGGAAAGGGCGGAATAGGTTCATACCCTATACATTTCGCCCTAGTAGAGATTAAATTCCGAGTGGACGAGCGGCGGCGGTCCCGAATAATAAGCCGGAGCCGGAGCGATTAGGCTCCCGTCCGAATCGTAATAGCCGCGACTCCGGTCGTTGTAGTTTCCCGAAGGATAACGGTAGGTCGAAGGGGGCGGGAAGGATTAATAACGGCGACCGCTTCCGGGATAGCCGTTATACTCGGGATAGGTCGAGGTAGGGTAAGGAAGGATCGCGCCGGTACTCTGGACGGCGGTTACCCCGTGCCCTTCCCCGCCGCCGACGACGGCGAGCTGGCTTCCCGCTTTACCGTTTTGTTGCTGGGTTACGTTATAGGTGCATCCGGTCACCCAAAAAAGGGCTCCGGCGAGAACGAAAGAGAGAGGTTTCATTTTCCCCTCTCCATTTCGCGGTACTTTATAGTCTTATGCCCTCCTCCGAAGAGGTCGACCCCAAGGAAATGAGCCGCGAAGAGCTAATGCGGGAGCTAGATAAAGCGGGCGAAGATACGGCGGCCCTCGAACTTAACGGTTTAATCGCTCAGTCTCAGATCCGGTACGCGACGTTTTCGGATCTCCGTAAAAGCTTATCCCTTCCTCCCAAAGCCGCTCCTTAAAGAGGGAGGTTTTTCCCCACGGTATCATAACCGTAAAGTACCACTCCTCCCCTTCCGGGAGCGAGCGGGGCTGAACGGTCGTACGTCCGCCGACTTCCCCGACGATCGCCGCCGACTCCCAGAGTCGCCCCCGGACGGTATAAACGACGAACTCGACCCCCGGATTCGGGTCGTTAGCCGGAGCCTCCGGCGGAGGATCGGGAATCGGGCGTAACCGGTCGAAGGCGCTTCTCATTTTAGATAAGTACGTTAAAAAGCCGTTCCCCCAGTTTTACTAGGGAAACGGCTTCTCTTAAAAGATCCTAACTTCGTTTCTACGGACCGAAACTGAAGTTGGTAGGATAGTTCTGGATGTTGCCCTTCGCGTAGTAGCGCGAGTTAACCGGCTTCTTCCCGAACTGGCTCGCCCACGCGGCCCGGTTCGTAAAATCGTCCAGCATTATCGTCGGAGTACGGTAGAGTAGAAGCCAGGGGGCAAAAATATAACCGGTTCTCATCCAGTTATCCCCTTTATACCCGAGGAGGTATTCGGTCGGGTCGGCGTGCGGGTCGGCGTAGACCTTGTATTTCCCGAGGAGGGTCCCGATAAAGGTAATACCGTCGACCTCATTTTTATGAGGAGCCGGATCGAACTGCGGATGGGTCGCGAGGAGGGCCATTCCCTGCACCCCGACTACCAACCAGTTCGCCATGACCCGGTCGGTCGCCCGGAAGATAAAGGCATCGAGTTCGATAATCGCGTCGACGAAGGAGAGCTTATGCTCGGTCCAGGAGACCCCGCTCGGTAGCGTCGAATCCCAGGAGTTAACCCCGGCCCCGGCCATATTATGGAGCTGGGTGAGGATATGTCGATCGATCTCAAACTGAATCTCAGAAGCGACCGCCGCCGACATCTGGGCCTCGACCTTCAGGCCGTGAAGGGACTTGAGGACCTGTTCGGCTTCTTGCGACCAGCGGGCGCGTAACGCGTACCGTTGGGCGGTAATAACCGAGGAACTGAGGGTAAAGTTGACCTGCGGGAGGTTGGTCGAACCTTCCGAATTCCAGGAGTAGGAGACCGTAACGACGTTCCCGGTATTCCCGGTAAGGGTTAGGCTAATCGCCCCGGTAACGTAATTAATCGTCCCGGCGGAAAGACCTCCGACGGCGGGGAAATTTCCGTTCGAATCGTCGACGTAGGTATCGCTCCCGTTCGTTAGAATAACGGTACCGGGACGGATCGGGGTAAAGGCGATCGTCGCGTTGGTCGTACCGGTTCCGGCGGCGGTAAGCTGCTCGGAAGTAATCTGCTCCGAAGCGAAATCGCGGTTTGGGCCGTGACCTCCTCGGGAATCCCAGAGTTTATCCCCCTTCGTTACGTCGCCCTTAGTCGTTCCGGCGATGTAGTCGAGGAAAAAGACGTTGCCGCTGGGGCCTTCGAGGGGCTGTACGGTTACGAGTTCCGGCGTAATAAGATTCTCCGCCACCATCGAGATAACCGGGAAACCGAACTTTTCCCAAGCGCCGACGTTGATCGTCTGGGAATCTTCGTTAATCGCGTCCTTCGCGAAAACGCGGGCATTTTCGAGCATTGCGGCGACGAAGATCTTTTTCTCGTCGCCCGGGATCGCGGCGACGATCTCCTTCCAGCCTCTAGCTTCGAGGATCGATTGGCCCTTCTTGAGGCCCCACGGGGTCTCAATCAGCTTTTCGAGCCTCTCCTGTTTCTCGCGGATAGCGCGAGATGAGATGTAATTTTGCATTTAGAAAACGAGGTTGTTCTTTTTAAGTTTTTCCGCAACAACCACCGTCCATTCTTCGGCTGAGACGTCCCTCGTAAAAGGAGTCGCTTACTAGCCGGGGCTGATAAATGAAAGGGGGATCTCTCCTCCTTCACTTACAAGTACAGATATACTTCGATGGGCGAGAAAATGAAGGAGGGTGGGAAAAAGGGGGGCGGTATTTCTCCCCCGTATGGAAGAAGATTTCTTTCGATCCCTAGAGGCGGAGGACCTTCGTCTCCTAAACGGTTACGACGAAGCCCGGCGGGGTACGCCCCGGGCGACCCTTTCCGACGACATAAACGAACTCGTTAAAGATTACGACTCCGCTAAGGCGATTAAGGGCCAGCTAGACGCCTTAAATTATTTCGGCTCGGTTATCGCCCGGTACGGTTCGATCGAAGCTTGGAAGAATTTCGATTTCGAAAAACGCGATAAAAGCGTCTTCGGACAGGATTGGTTCGAACAGGGGTTTAAGGAGATCAGCCTCTATTTCGTTATCGAATCGTCCCGGGGGAAGATTAAAAGCTTAGAGTTTTCGGATAAAATTCTCCGGATCCGTATCATGGTTTACGGGAAATCGGGCGTAAGTAAGGCGGAAAATCTTCCCTCCTATTATTGGCACGAGAAGAAGAGCTATTTTCCCGCGAAAGCGATCCCGGTAAGTTGGCCGGGGCCGAGCTTACTCGCCGCTTCGCTCGACCCCGAAGTCCGGAAGCGAGCCTCGGAACTCGTCGGCGAAGCGTACGGGAAATTTTTAAGCGGCCTCCTTCCGCCCGCTCCGGATATCGAAACGATGCATACGATAAGCGGCTGGGACGAGGCGAGGACCGCGCTCCCCCGGACGACCGTCGATACGACCCCGATCCTTAAAGACCCGGAAGAAACGAAAAAAGTTGAAGACCGGTTAAAGGCCGCGAATTACTTCGATAGCGCTTTTACCCGTTCCTCCGAAATCACCGTTCAGAAATATTTTAAGCCCGGCGCGACGGAAAAAGATTTCCGGTCCGCTCGCCTTTATATGCGGATCGGACTCCGGCGCGGACGTTCCGGTTATCGTCCGGCTCTCCATATCGAAACCGACATTAGCGGAACCTACGCTCCCGGAGAGGATGTAACCTATCGACCGGTCCTTAAAAAGGATTACCCGGCGTCGGAAATCCCGGCGGTTTGGCCGGGGTACGCCTTAACTAGCCCTTCTCTCGTTCCCGAAGTTAGGAAGAAGGTTAGCGTTCTCTTCGCCGAGGCTTATAAGGTTTTCCTAAAAGCGCTCTCTCCGCCGCCTCCGGATATCGAAACTATGCATACTATTAGTAACTGGGACGAAGCTATAATCGGGAAATTCGAAGCGCCGGACGCCGATTCGAAGCCGTTTTCGATGTGGTCGAATACCGATAAATATGTCCCGGTCGGGAGCGAGGAAGACCGGGAGCTTCTTTACGGGATCGAAGAATCGGAAGAATCGGAAGCGACGGTCGGAGCTTTTCTCGCGGTCGGGAAGTTAATGGAAAGTATAAAAAGTAAAACCCCGCCCGAAATGTAGGAGGTAATGAATAATATTACCGACTCGGAAATTTCTACCTTAACCCAATTCGTCGAAACGGTCCGTACTTTCGCGGGAGATCTTTCCGCTTACTTTACTAACCTTCGCGAAAAATTCTTACCCTTAACCGAACATAAGTTTGAGATTTGGGAGGACGATCTAAAGGCGAATACCTTTCTTTACCGCCTTCTCGACTCCGCTTCGACGGGCCGTTCCCGAATCGATCCCGCGCTCTTAGAAGAAATCCGGGGCTTTATTGGCCCTTGGACCCCGAAAAAGGGCGAAGAAGAACTCGCGGCGGGCCGGGCTTCTTGGAAAGAGGTTCTCGCCTCGGTCCGAAAAAATCTAACGACGGGCGGCGATACTCTAAAGATCGCGATCGAGACTTCGGAAGAACTACTAACGGTTTTAGAGTACTAGAACGAAAAAAGAGGAGTCCGGTTACCCGGGCTCCTCTTTCTCGATGCAAATATTATTTAAAGCTGGCTGAACGGGTTCGTCCGGTGCCGAGTCATAATCCGGAGGAGATCGTGCTCCTCGGCCTTCGACTCTTTTAGCTTCTTCGATTCGCTCGCCGATCCGGAAGGCCCGATGACCTTACAGTCGCCGGGGCCGAGCGAAGATTTTCCGCTTCCCTTCGTCCCGTCCTTTACCTTCTGGTCCTCGCCGCCGACCTTCGTCGCCGTCTCCCCGGTCCCGTCTTCTAGATCTTCGTCGGTATCCGCCGCTTTCTTTCCGTCGCCCGGTCCGGCCATATCGCAGTCGCCCGGCCCGATCGCCGCCGTTCCCGATTTCCCGCCCTTCGTCCCGTCGGTCCCGGTTAGATCCTCTCTAATCCGCGACTCGTCTTCTTTCTCTTTCTTCGGCTTATTATCCGCCGTCGCTCCGGCTTTCGGTTTTTCTCCGGCCTTCTCCTTCTTCTTCGCGAGGATCTTCTTCATGAACTCCGGATCCCCTTCCGCGATCTTACTCGCGTCCTTAACGCCGTGTTCCCGACAGAGCGCGACGAGCGCGGTCGAAATCTCTTTCTCCTCGCTAAGGGCGGTCTGAAGCGTCCCGATCTCGGTCTTCGCCCGGGCGAGAAGGGCCTTATTCCGTTCGATCCGCGCCTCCCACTCTTTCGACCCTTCGACCGTCGCGAGCTTCCGCCGGGCTTCTTCGAGTTCTTTAAGAAGGGGATGATGCACTCTAATCCGTTCCTTTAGCTCGTCGGCGAAATTCCGCCAGCGTTCCCCGTAAACCGCGCTCTCCCGGAGCCGGGCGATAACCTGGACCGCCGCTTTAAGTTCTTTCGATTCGAACGAAGTTTCCTTCCCGAAATCCTCTTCTCCGCCGCCTTCGTCGCCGTTCCCGCCGATCGGCGCTTCCGCGAAATCGTCTTCGCCGCCTTCCCCGCCTTCTTCCCCGCCCGATTTAGCGCTAGAGATTAGGCCGTGAACGTCGACTTCGCCTTTATCTAAAAATTCCTGATAAGCACCGGAAAGATCGGCGGTCTCTTCGGTTCCCGGGCTCATCCCCTTTAGGACCGCCTTTAGGACCTCGTCGAAAGCGCCCTGATCGACGGAGGAGCCTTCCATTCCCTCCTCGCCGCCGTTCTCTTCCCCTTCGACGCCCGGCGGAAGATCCGAGCCGCCTTCGGTCGGTTCGTCGACCTTATCCTCGAAACCGGCGCTAAAATCGTCCATCTCCTTTAGGAGCTTATTCCCGTAGGCCGATACGGCGCGATCTTCGGCGATATAGTTAGTGATCGTCGTCCTCATGTCGTCGAGTTCTTCGGTGAGGCCGACTTTCTCTTGAAAGCCGAGTTTTCGAACGTTGGTGGAGGTGATCCGCTTAAGAGCGACACCTACCTTACGCATTTCACCAATTAAATTTTTGGACATAGGACTGGTTTGGGAAGTTGGAACTAAATACTCTCGACTCTCGGCAGTTTCACTCGATTCTCTTTTCGCCGCTTTCGACGACCGGTTTTCTCCCGCGACCGGTTTAACCCGCGCTCCCGGGACGGAGTTATCGGCGACGAAGTCCCAGGTAATAAGGGTAAACGACTCGGGGATAACCCGCTGGACCCCTTCGTTCATCGCCTCCTCGACTTCCCCTTCGCCCCGGGAAGAGATCCCGACCGGTACTCCGGCCTCTAGTAAAGCCCCGGCCTTCCGTCCGTCGGGGGTATTAAGAACCGTCGCCTCGCCCCAAATTTCCCCGTTCCCTTTATCCCAGGCCTTCGTAACGATATGCGAAATCGGGCCGGTTAACCGGGTTATCCCGTCTTCCGGATGCTCTAGCATCCCGACGACGCTATTTTCCCGGATCCGGTTCGTCCAGCTCTCCTCGTTTAGGACCCGATCGAAGAGCGCCTTCGGATAAATCCGGTTATTGGCGTTTTTCTCGTCGTACTTCTGAAATAAGCCGCGCACCTTCATGAGCGGCTTAACGACGTCCGAGTTACCTTGGATTTCGATATCCTCCGTTAAATCGTCTTTAACGATTTCGAAACGGAAAGGGATCGGAGCGGATTCTAGAATTTGACGTCCCATACGAAAGAAATTGCTACCTAAATACCCGGCGGGAACTAATTCTTCATTAGGCTCCGGTCGACTTCCTCGGCCATCTCTTTTATCACCCCCGTCCGAATTATCCTTTCGGCGTCAATTTCATCGCTCTCTTCGAGGTAAGCCTCGATCTCGTCCTCGATCGATTCGGACTTCTGGCTCCCGCCGAGCGAATCCTTTGCTCCGCGCATCGCGAGATTAATCTTCCGGGCGATCGACGATAAGGAGGCGTCGCTTACGACGATATGGGGCATCTGCTCGTGCATCGCGTCTTTTATTTCCCGTCTAATCGCGTAGGCGCTCGGAACGTTACAAGTCGCCGTAACCGTATGGGTATAAAGCTCGAACTTCCCGTCGACCCGCTCCGACGGTAGAAGCCATAGATGGACCCAAACGCCCCGGGTAACGTTCTTAGCCTCTAGGTCGAACTCGATAATCGCGTTCGCTTTTAAAAGTTTCCGCCGGGTCTCGACCATCCGGGCCTCGTTTAAGGCCGCGTACTCCTCGGTATAAAAGCTCTCCCCTCGCGGAGCCCCTAGCGCCGCGTTTTTAGGAGCGGGCGACCGCCGAGGTTTAAAAACCGCGCCTTGCGAACCGGAAGGCGGTTTTTCTTCCCCGCCCGGTTCGATTTCCGGCGGCGGTTTTTCTCCGCTCGGCGCGACTCCCGACGACGGCGCGGCGGCGGACGGCGGCGCTTCGGCTTCCTTTCCTTCCGGCGAGTCAATACTCATCGCCGGAGTCCCGGAAGCGGGAGTCGGCGGAGCCGGAGCCCGAAAAACGGCGGCTTCCTCGGGGGAGGTATGCGAAGTATTAAGAATCGTTAGCTCGACCCCTTCGATCGGAGCCGAAGGGAGATAGCCGATAACCGTCGCCCCCCGCCATAGCTTCCCGTAAGCGACCGAATAGGCTCCGACCTTAATCCCGGTCGTTAAGATATTCGGGTTCGACCGGAGAGCGCTAACGACGGTTTGTAAATCATTAGTCAACTAATTTACTCCATTCGCCCGCCCGTTCGACGTTCTTCTCTAGAACCGACTTCGCGACGACCGGTTTCGAAGTCCCTAACTCGAATTTTTCGAGTTTCGATAGTTCCTCGTTGAGCCGGATAACCGGCCCCTCTCCGGACCAGGGGCCCCGCGCTCCGCGCTCAAAGTTTTCCCGGGAGGCTTGCATATGCCGGAGCATGTTATGGACCTGCTTATCGGAGGCCGGAGGGATATCCTTCGCCGCCGGAGTCCCTTCCCGCTCTTCGCCGCCTTCCTCCTTATCCGGCGCTTCCGGAATCGGGTTATCCTCGGCGGCTTTCTCCTCTTCCGCGTCCCCGCCTTCTTTCGCCCCGAAGATTAACCGCCAGTCGTCCTCGGTAAATTTAAAGTCGTCGAACCGCTTCTCCTTCTCGTAATCCGACCCCGGATCGAGAGTTTTACGAAGAACGGTATCGACCGAGCGGCCCGGTAGCTGAGTAATATCCTCCCGGAGCTTCTCGGGAAGGTAAGCGATCGAATACTCCATTTGGACGATCGCCTCGAAAACCCGGAGTTTCGCGCTCTCGCTTAAAGACGGCTCGATCGAGACCCAGATTTTCCGGATCGCCTCCGAAGTCGTCGTCGCGTCCGGCTTTAACTCGGAGAGGTTAACGTCGGTCTCCTCATTAGTATCGAGAAAGCGGACGTGCGCCTTACTCGCGTCCTTCGTAACGACGACCGCTTTCCGGCCCCGGAAATTAACGATCCCGTTTAAATCGTTCGCCGGGTTCCCGGTCGGCCCGGGTACGGCGGCGGGCCGGGTCGTCGTCGCCGGAGTCGGGATCTTCGTTATCGGGAAAGCGTTCGGAGCCCCCGAGACCGTCATTCCCATCTCGAATAACGGCCCTCCCCGTTTATGCGCGAGCTGGGTAAACGGGACGGTCATAATCCCGTTCGACCCCCAGAGGAGAAACTTTAAATCGACGTTCTCTAGGAGATCGAGATTATCGACCGAGACTAAGGCGTAATCCGGGGTTTCGGCGAGGATCTTAACCTCGGTCGTCCCGTTTAAATAAGCGGTCCGGGCCGCGCCCGGCTTTAACCCGAGGCTTTCCCGGAGCTTCTTTACGCAACTATCATACTCCCGTTTCCGTCCGTTCTCGGTAAAGGAGCGTTTAATATTTCGCCACCGCTTCTCGATCTCCCGAACCGGTTTCCCGCTTACGGCGGCGTAGCGTACTATGAGACCCGAAGACATAATTTAAAATTTTAGAGAGGAGGAGGGGCTCCCGCTCCGCCGCCCGGAGCCGGAGGTCCGCCCGCCCCGCCCGGAGCCGGAGGTCCGCCGGGCGCTTCCCCGCCGGGAGCTTCCGCTCCGGCTTCGTCCTCGCCGGGGGCTCCGCCGCTCGGATTAGCGAGAACCTCGCTTAAAGCCTTAATGAGATGCGCCTTAAGCTTCCGGAGCATCTCCGAATCGTCCTCTTTTAGCTGGATCTGCTGACGTAAAATATTAAGGTTACTGGCGACGCTTTCCGGGGGCGCGTTATTAACGGGAATGGCGGCCTGGATAACCGTCGCGAGCTTCGTATACTCCTCTTTCTCGGGGAGCATAGTTATCTCTTCGGAACGGTCGATAATCGTCTGATACGCTTGGTTTAACCAGGTAATCGCCCGCGAAACGTCGAGCCCTTCGACGACGTAGCCCGATTCGGAGACGATCCGCGAGAACCGAACTCCGGCGTTTTCCGTTTTCGTCTCCTTCGCGGTTTTCGCTTCTTTCTTCTCTTTTTCCGCCGCCTTAATCTTCGCCCGCTGGGTCGGATTTAACCGGGATAAATAAATCTGTCTTTCCCGACTTCGTAGATTCATACCATTTTCGTTAATAAAGCTCGCAAGTCCCCGTCGTCCAGGCTTCCACCTTTAGCGACGCCCCGGTTACTTTTACCCGGACGACCAGCGTATCCATACCCTTATCTTTCGAGGTCGGCATGAGAAAAGCGGCGTTAACCTTACCGCCCGGAACGACGGTTACAACTCCTCCCGTCCCGACCGGCGGCGCAAAAGTCGGTACCGACCAGACCGGAGGCGTTACGCTTGGATTACTAGCGGGAGAACCGTAAAGGTCGACGTCCTGCTTAATTAGAGCGGTCGAAAAGGCCGCCGTCGCGGGAACGTCGAACTCATTTCCCAGATACATGTCGACCTCGGTAAAATTCGAAACCACCTCACACTTCAGATACGAATACCCCGAACCGGCTATGGGCGACCCCCAAGACGTATAAAGCGACCGCAAATCCCCGCCCGCCGAGAGGAAATGGGTGGAGGCTTGAAGGGAACGAGATAAATTATTTTGCATATAACGCGCCGAGAGGTTTTCTAGTCCCTTAACTACTTATTGCGTCGATTGATAGGAGGGAGGCGGCGGGGCTTGAGGCGCGGCGGGAGAAGAAGGCTCGGCGGGGGTAACCGGTTTCGGCGGCGGCGGAAGTTTCCGGATCTCCTCTTCGCCCGGTTCTTTCTCCGGCTCGATCTCCGCTTCCGGCGCTTCCGGAACCTCCATTTTCTGGTACTGTTCCTCCGCCTCCCGCATAAACCGTTCCCGGTCCCGGGCGAGGGTCTCCTGTTGCTGCCGGGAAAGATCCTTCGAAATCGTTAGCTCGGCGTCGTCGGTAAGGTAACGGACGGTCGCGAGAATATGCTTACAAAAGCCGGGCCGGGCCGCCGGATTCGTAAAGATCGGAGCCTTTCCGTTATCGGTCCGGCCCGCCGGAGTCGTTACCCCGGCCTTAACGTTCGCCCAGCTCATCCGATACTTAAAATCCTTGCAGTCGCACGACACCTCGACTAACATTCTCCGGAGATCGGAGCCCTTTAAAACCTGGGGCGGGACCTTCTTTCCGAAAAAGCGCTGGATATTCTGGGCGGCTTTCCCGAGGACCCCTTTTAGTTTTTCGAGCCAGTTTACCTTCCCCTTCTCGGGGACGAATTTTACGTAACCCCTATGGGGCTTTCCTTCGGTTGACGGATGGGACTCGAAATTAAAGGCGAGATCGACCGTCCCGTCCTGCATCATGACGAGGGCGGGTGGCGAGGTATGGACCGCCCGGACGGTCCGTAACCGCGTCCGCCAGTAGCGGGCCGTCGCCGTTAGCATCTGGTTGTAGGTTAGGGATTCGAGGAGGAGCGTCGTCTCGCAAAGCGCATTAAAGAGAGCCCTTCTTAGGCTCTCCGCCGTATAATCCCGGACGACTAGTCTCGGGTAACCCGAGAGAAGATCCCGCCCGGTCGTTTGTAAAATCTTCTTTAACTGCGCGACATTACGCTCTTTCGTAAAGGCGGACCGGCTCGCCCGGGTCGACGTTTTTAACTCTCCCCAAGTCGTCTTAACGAGTTCCCGGTTATTACGGGCGTCCATGATCGCGATCGGATGATTATCCGGAATACTCCGGCCTAATTTCTCTAGGTCCGAATTTCCTAACTCTAGGATCGCCGCGAAATTAATCGGGTTCCCGTTTGTATAAAGGTAACCATGCCAGAAGAGGATCCAATTCCAATTTTCGATCGCCTCCGCCGCCATTATCTTTAAATATTTCCGCATCGCCCTCGCATAGGCCGGATACATCGCCGGTTCCTTCGGCCGCATCGGCGGCGGATTTTCGTCGTACCAAGTCGCCGCCTTATTATCGGCATTTAGAACCCGGGTTAAATTATGCCCTAAAGCGAGAATCGGCGCGTCGTCGGGACTCGCCGACCATTGGGTATCGTTAACCGGAAAATCCCGGTGGGTAGGGACATGGTACCAGACCCCATCTTTTAAATCGCCCTCCGGAAAGGCCGCCGGGGGCATATCTCCTCCGGCGGGATCTTTTACGTCCTCCCATCCTTTAGCCCCCGTCGTCCCGGTATCCGCCCCGGGCCTATCTCCTCCCATAGTCCCCGTAGCCGCCTCTTGCTCGAAAACGAGCGACTCGGTCCTCCCGCCTTTTTTAGCTTGACCGTGAGCCTTAAGGGCGTTCGCAATTATTTCGTCGGCGGTATTCCCGGCGGCGTTACTCGCCATCTCCTGCGCTTCCGTCGCCGTAAATCCCATACCCCGAAGCCCTTTAATAGCGGCGGCGACTTCTCCGGGAGGAGGACCGGTCGGAGTTACCGGGGGCGGCGGAGTCGAGGATTGCTGCCCCGATTGACTACTACTACTCGCTCTCTTTTGCTTATTGGCTTGCGACCGGTCGCAATGTTTCTGAATATGGAGAAGACCGTAATACTCGGTATTCTGACCGGTAGAACCGGGGCTCGAAATCCCGGTAATCGAAAGGTCCCGGATTTGCCGGAGCCCGTAGTCTCCATTTAAAAAATCGAAGAAAACGCGCCCATATTCGCTAAAGCTATGGTCGGCACCTCGATATTGTACGAGGGTATCGATTACCGAGCGGACCCCCGTCCCGTCGAAAACGGGAGCGTCGTCTAACGTCCCCCAATCCTTTATAAAAACGTCGAAAGTCCCCGAACCGGGAATCGTCAGGGTCGTAACCGGCTCGTTAGCTAGTTTCGTCTTCGGATCGCGATCTTTAGCGGTTAGGGCGGTTACGAGTTTCGGGTGAAGCGGCATGGGTCTCCGTTAAAATACCCTTTTTCGGAGTCGTTCCTTCCAGGCCCGAGACGGCGGAGCGAACGAGGTTTATCGATTCCGCTTTTTCCCGCTTCCGCTTTTCCTCGTCGGCGATCGCTTTCGCCCGGGCCCGCCGCCGCTTCCGCCAGATCGTCCCCCCGAGAATGTAGTACTGGAGAATGTTCTGATTCATGTCGTTAGAATTACTAACCCGGCCTCACGAAATGTAGAAGGTATGAATTACACCGAACAAACCGAACAAGTAGAGCAGGAGGAATACGTACCCCCATCCCCGGAATGCCGCTACCGCGCCGCGCTTAAAAATTCTTACGAGAAACTTTCCGCCCATTGCCATCGAACTTGGTCGGAGGACGTAAACGCGAAAATCGACGTCCGGCCCTATATTGTTTTATTCGGGGATAGCTATACCGACGCTCTAAATGCGATGGAAGCGACGGTTGAAGACCATCGGGGCCGCTTTATAGAGTGGTTGGAGATCCGTAATTTTCTCGCGAAGAAGCAGGGTAAGCCCGCGTCTCAGGTCTCTTGGTGCGACATGTTGGGAGAGAAAGATCGACGAATCATGTTCGGACGTCCGGACGAACGGGAAGACGAAAAGGATAATTTAGCGATCTCGCCTTTCGGTTTTTTCCAGGAATTCTTCCGGAGACTCTTCGCTTAATCGGTTTTCGTATCCTTCGAGAAGACCTTCCCGACGTCGTTCTTTTCGAAAGCGTCCTTCGAATATTCCTTATCCGGGTCGCGCTTCCCGATCTCACCTTCTTCCCCGACGTCGTCAATTACCCGGTTAACCGTAAAATAGACCTTTACGACGTTCTCGTCCTGCATCCGGGAAACGATCGCGAACCCCTTATCGTAGCACCACTCCTGCATCCCCGCTAAACTAAACGATTCCTCGTTATGGTCCGCGTAGGCCTGGGGATCGAAATAGACGCAGAGCAGCTCATCGTTCTCTTTCGCCGGACGGACGAAAGCGTCCTTCCCGAAAACCTTATTAAGCGACGCGAGTAAGGGGCCGAAATCCGCCGGATAAAGATCCTCGGCCTCGATCGGGTCGATTTCCTCTTCCCCGCCGGAACCGGGATTTTCGTCCGAGAGATCGCTCGAAAGACGCTGGTTGAGCTTCTCGATTAATTTTTCCAGGGAAAGAGCCATTCTTTTAGAGAGTGCCGTTGGTAAAATTAGTCGAAGTCGAAGGAGCGACCGTTACGATCCCGAAATTGACCTGGGCCCCGCCGGACGAGGAAGCTAAAAGTCTTAGGAAAGAAGCCGAAGTCCGTACATTTATCATAACCCGGTTCGTAATAATCGAGGGATTAATCGGGGTTAAAACCCCGCTACAGCTAAAGTTCCCGGCGACCCCGCCCTCGACCGAATCGCTCGGGAGATCGGTAAAGGCCGCCGGGACGTTGGAATTGGCGACCTGGATCCGGTAGCTTATGTAGTTTACGGTATCGAGATTTTCAAGAAAGATCGCGAGTCCCTCCGCGTTCGGGGCGCTAACCGTAAAAACGGGGGATTCCGTCGAAGTAATTGTAGCGGTCGAGTAGCGGTCGAGAATCATACGCGGTTACGCCCTAAATACCGCGTCACTGAACGAAGACGCTAAGATCCCCGACGGCGGCGGTAAAGGTTCCGGTCGTTAGGAGGCCGAGCCGCTCGCCCGCGTTTATCGTCGTAACGGTTAGCGAAAGCGTTACGTTAAGCGCCGGGGTCCCGTTCGCATTAAACGAACCGCTATGGACGGGAGTCCCTCCCGAAAGCGGGGTCCCGCTTCCGGCTTTAACGATCGTAATCGTCGCCGCCGCGCCGTTCGCGACCTCGACAATCCCAGTTATCCCGGTAATCGTTAAGGAACGGTTCGCGATAAAGATCGTCGCCCCGTTCGGGTTCATCCCAGCTATCCAGCCGATCGACTTTATCTCCTGAACCGGGCTGGTCGACGGATTTAGAAGGGTAAGGGTATTCCCGGCGATCGACTGGATAGTTAAGGTTCCGGGAACCCCGGGTCCCGCCGCCGAGTCGACGTAGACGACCTGCCCGACTACCATCCAGCTCGCGTCCGCGACCGTTAGCGTCGCCGTCCCCCCGACCGGCGGAACGGTAAAGCTATTCGAGGTAAGGGTATAGGCGTTCGTTCCCGGCGCTCCTTTCGGGCCGGTCGGCCCGAGCGCGGGCCCGATATCGGTCCAGGTCCCAGGAGCCGTCCAGACCCAGCCGTGCCCGGTATCGAGCGCGATCCATAAGTCCCCGAGCGTATTCCCGGTCGCCGGTAACGCCGACGAGATCGGGACCGTACCCTTTATAATAATGCTCGTCCCGGGAGCGCCGCCGGGGCTCGTTAGGCTTCCGATCGGGACCGCGCTCCCCGAAACGGCGGCTCCGATCCCCGAGCTTACCGAATTAAGGAGGGTAAGGGTATTCCCGGCCTTATTTAAAACCGTTAAAACCCCCGATTTACCGACTCCGCCGCCCGCCCGGTCGAGAGCGAGAACCTGCCCCGGAACGATCCAGCTCCCATCGACCACGGTAATCGGCGCGGTCGAACCGTAAGGCGGAACGATAAAGCCGCTCGCCGTCGTCGTACAAGCGTTTACCCCCGGAGGCCCCTGCGGCCCGGTCGCGACGAGGACCCCGTGGCAGGCGTTATCCCCGCCGATATAGTCGAGCGGGTTCCCGCTTAAAGCGTTAAGGAGCCCGGACCCCGCCGTACTCGCTACCGGGATCGGATCCGCGCCGCCGGGAGCGTGCGCGGGAGCGTGCTTCGCCGGAGGGAAGGTCGCCGGAGGATTTTTTATCCCCGCCCAGAGGACCGAATCGGCGTACGCGGCCCGGTCGACGATATTATCCCCGTTAATATCGTAGACGCTTTTAAGCATCGTATCGGGGGTAACTCCCCCGTTCGGCGGGACGCCGGTTAGAGCGCTATAGTCGAGCAGACCGTAAGCGCCGGTACTAAGGAGGACCTTATCCGGATCGTTTAAAGGCGGCGGAAGAAGACCCGGAATCGGGTCGGTACCGTTTGTAGCGTGAGAGGGGGCGTGCTTCGAAGGGGGGAAGGTCGCCGGTATACCGGTTATAACCTCCCAGCCAATCTCCGCCCATTCTACGGCCCCGTCTAAAAAGTAACGGGTCGGGTTCTCGGTCGGCGAAGGCGGTAAGCCGGTTCCGTTACCGGTTCCGCCGCCGCCTCCTCCTCCGCCCGCCGGAAGACCGGTCGCGGGCGGGGGTCGGTATTTTATAATCGTCGTCGGAAGGGCCATTTCTTCGTCCCCTAATTACGACGTTTCCGGCCCCCCGTTCGTTCCCCCTTTACCCATCGCCGCGACCCGCGCCTTTATCCGGTCGAGATTAAAACCGCTCTTTTTCGCGGCGGCGGCCCGCCCCGGCCCGCCCTTCGCGTTCGCGGTCGTCGAATTCGTCTCCTCCTTCGTATCGTCCGCCGGGATATATTCCCCGTCGTCGTAGAGCGTATAAATCGGGTAATCGACGTTAACGTTAACGATAACCCCGGTCTCTTCATTACGATTTTTTAATAATTTGAGCCGCATCTTATTCTCTTTCCGCATCTCCTCGCTCTGGAGAATCGCGACGACGTAGTCGGAATGGCGGGCGATATCCATCGAGGCCGAGATTTGCGCCATGGTCACGTTCTCTAGATTTTTAAACGCTTCCCGGTTGAGCTGGGCGGCGGCGATAACCGGGATCTCCCGCTCGATCGCGATCGACCGGATCCCGGCGTAAAGATCCCCGATCGCGTTAAAATCCTGAAGCGTCCGGTCTTTCTTCATGATCTGGGGGTAATCGACAACTAAGAGGCCGGTTTCGTGCTCGGTCTGGTCGAGAACGTCGAGATAAGCCTTTAACTCGGGGATATCGATCGTTCCGTTCCCGAAATTCTTAATATGGAGGCTCCCGCAGTAGTTGGCGATCTCCGTATTAAAAGCGACGTTAAATTTCGGAAGATCGATCTTTAAAAAGTCCTTCGATTTTTTACTAACCCGGAAGCAAAACCGCCCGTAAACCTGCTTCTCGGACATCTCCATCGAGATATAGGTTACCTTCCGACCGTACGGCTGCTGCAAGGCGGGCATCATCCAGTTTAACATAGTCCCGCTTTTAAAGACGCCCGGAATTCCGACGACCGTAATCATCTCCCCGGGCCGAATCCCGCCTTCTAAAACCCGTTCTAAAGTCGGCATCCCGATCGGTAAGAAATCTCCAACGAGAGTATCGAGAATAAACTGCCCCGGGTCGCGGGTCGCCGGAGTAACCGTAATCCCGGCTTTTCCGGTATCGTTCCCGATCGCGTAAGCCTTATCGATTAGGGGCCGGATCTTATCGATCTCCCCGGCCTGAAGATGATTTAGGGCGGCGTCGACCGCGTATAAAAGCTCCTGGTCCCGGGCCCAAGACCGGACGACTTGAACCGAGTAACGGGGATTTTGGGGCTGGGCCCGGTAGAGGATCTCGACCTCCTCGATTACCGACTTCTTATCGGACGGAATCGGGAGCCGGTTATCGATATCCTTTAAAATCTCCTGCCGGAGCGTCTCGGGAGCCGGATGCTCGTTCCCGAGGGCCCGGATCGTTAGGTAAGCCTGAGCGATTTCGCGATGGATAACGTCGTCGAAATAGCTCGGTTTCCAGATCCCTACGTAGGTCCCGTAAATCTCAGGAAGCTGGAGGAGAAGGACGAGAAGTTCGCGCTGGAACCGGGGGGTCCAGGGGTTCTTATTTTGATTTAGCATCGAAGGTTACCCGGAACGGGGGGATATCTTTTATAAATTCGTTCTTCCGGTCCCGGAATTGTAGCCCCACCTGATACGCGAGAGGGAACTCTTCCTCCGCCGCCGGAACGACGGTAAAGGTCCGGGCGATCGGGTTAAACGAGGTCGCGGCGTAGAAGAGCGCCTCGAAAGCCGCCCGCCGGTATTCGTTCCGGTCGCCTTCGAGCTTCTTCGAGACGAGACGGGTCTTCCCCGAGATCCAGATCTTTTCCCGGGCCGCCCCGAGCGCCCGGACCTCGTCGAGGCTAAACCCGTAGTAAACCCAGATCGGCGGCGCGGTTAAAATAAACCCCGTCTTAAGCTCGAAAAGATCCGGCTCTTCCTTCCCGGTCGACATTAACCGGAAATACTCCTTTAGATAGTTGCACTCCGCCGGGTAAACGTTCCGGAAAACCTCGGACCGGACGGTATGGAACCCGCTATAGGTAAGCCGTTCCCGGAACTCTTCGTAGTGGAGCTGGGCCCGGTCCTCGATAAGGTAGGCGGGATAAAATCCTTCCCCGCTCTCCGACCGGGCCCGTTTAAATCCTTCCATCTGACACTGGACGTAAAGGGAGAATTCCGGGTCGCCGAGTTCCTCCCGGACGGCCTCGATTATCCGCCAATTCTTCCCGAGATTCGCGACCGCGCTCGTCGGGAGAAGGGGGAAGGCTCCTTGGACGACGCTCCGGACGACCGCGAGCGTCGAAGTCTTCGAGACGTTCTTCTCAAACCAGCCAATTAGTTTTAAAAGCGGTATCTCGTCCACGATTAATAGAACGCGTATTTACCCGCATGTACCCGTCCCTCCCGATTTCTACCGCCTCGATTAGGGATCTCTGCGAAGCGACGGATTTCCTACAAACCGAACTCGAATATGGGGATAAGACTTACCTTCATAACACTTTCACGACCTACACGTTTAACGGCGAATCCCTCATCCTCGTCGATACCGGAGTCCGCCGGACGGTCCGGATTACGCAGACCCCGAATATTAAGCGCTCGGTCGTTATTAAGGACGCGACCGGGAACGCCGGGAACGCCCCGATTACGGTCGTCGTCGCCCCGAATACGACCGGCGACGCGAACCTCCAGGGGTTAACCGAGAAGGCCTTCCAGCTCTACGTCCCCTACGGAGCGCTCGAACTTACCGCGAACGGGAAGAGTTGGACGGCGACGGTCCCCCGCTCGACCGCTATCGGGACCCGGGGATTCCGTCTCCCGCAGAACCTCAACCTCGCCCTTCCCCCGGCCTACGGGGCCGTCGGGCAGAAGTTCCCCGCCCTCGTCTATTTCCCGGCTTCGATGGCCGGGGAGGACATCGTCCCGGCGACCTATAACGGGCTCTGCGGCTCGGTAAACTATTACTCCCAGCTTTCCGTCGCCGACTCGTCCGCGACCCTAACCGCTCTCTTCGCGACCCCCGACCCGACCGATACTTCCGCCCACGTCCTCAACGAACTCGTTATTACGACCGATACAACCTTTAACGTCCCGGACGATTTCCCCTCCCTTCTCGCGGCGAACGTCTATCTCGGCGATAAGCAGATCCTCCCCGACGTTACGGTTACGATTACCCTCGACGGCGACGCGGTTACCGGCCTCCTTACCTTCGACCACCCCCAAGCCAGTCAGATCGTTATTACGGGCCGCCCCCCGCTAACCTTCCAGCCGGAGAGTACCTCCGTCTTTCAGACCGTCCCCGGCGCTATTCTCATAGATATAACGATGATCCCGACCCAGCTCGCCCAATTCCCGATCGGGAGCTTTATTACGATCGATAATATCGTAGGATGGCCGCTCGGGGTTACCACTCCCAATCAGCCGGGCGGCCTCGTCCGGTGGGCGGGGACCTGGCCGGTCGTCGCCCACGTCCAGAACCAGTTCGGGAATAACGCCCGGATCCAGATTACCGATTGGGCCCCGAATTTCCCGACGACCCCGATGGTCCCGCTACAGGCCCGCTGGCGTTCGTTCCCGACGATCGTCCAGGTCTCCGGCTCGGGCTCGCTCCAATTCTATTCCGACGGCTATACTTTTAACGAGGTCCTCTTCGTCGGCCAGAGTCTCGCCGCGACCGGCCTAACGGTCCACGGGATCCTTAACCTAAACGACGTCGCGATCGTCGGGTTCGCGAATAACGGAATCTACGGCGGTTACCGGGCCGTTATTTTCGATAAAAACCTCTACCTATGCTCGAACGGGACGGGCTTATTCCTCGAACGGGGGGCGATCTGGGAAGGGGACCTCTCCCCGAGCGATAGTACGACGTTTATCGTCGGGAACGGGACCGGGCTCGTCGCGAATAACGCCCAGATCGGCCTTAACCCGCTCTTCGCCTCCGGGAACCAGTCGAACGGCGTCTCCCTAAATAAGCTTTCCTTCCTCGAACTCGATAATAGTAAGATTATCTACAACGGCGGCGACGGGCTCTACGCCGTAGCTCAATCGCTCGCCTCGGGGCAGTCGAATACGGTTAGTAATAATACGACCTGGGATCTAGAGGTCGCGGACGACGGCTTAATCCGGATGGTCGCGACGAGCGTCTTAAAGCTCGCCTCGCCGAACGGGTTTATGAATCCGGACGGGAGCCGGATCGAACTAACGACCGCCCCCTCGAAATGAGTAACGAAGAAATTATCGGAATTTTAAAGTCGATTCAAGATCACCTAAAGCGGATCGAAGACCGGATCGCCGCGCTAGAGCCCCCGCCCGTAATCGACCCTAAGAAATCTCCATCGGAGGAACCCTAAAGAATTTATCCGCCGGAATGCCGTCTTCGTTTGTATCGTTCCAATTGTTCGCGTCCTTAAAGCGACGCTTTAAGGTTTTCGCCATTTTTTCCGCGAGGGCGACGGAGTCCTTATGGACGTAGAAGATGGCGTAAAAATTCCCCCGGCTAAGGCTCTCCTCTCGGGAGTGGGTATCGAGGTGGACGAGATGGTAGCGTACGAGCGGAAACTCCTCTTTATTTATTCCGGTAAATTCGAAGAAAATCTCCTCCCCGCCCCGCTTTAAGCGTTCCCTTAAAACGGCGAGCGTCTCCGGGCGGAGAACGTGGTTAAGTAAGTGCTCGACCTTCTCCGGATCGTTGGAAAGTTCGATCCTTATCTCGTCGCCCTCGTTAGTTGTAAATTGTATCATTATTTCTCCCTCTCTCTCTAGAACTCCGGTCGATCGGTATTTTACCGCCGATATGCCGCTACCTCTAGCTCCCGCCGCCGAGATCTCCGATATCGTCGAGGGTATTAACGAGATGTATAACGGGTCGCCGCTCCCCTTTACCGAGCTTCTCGTAACGACGGCGACCTACCGCTACGATTATCCCGACCCGGCCTACGCCGTCCTCCTCGTCGCGACCGGCTTCCAGAAAACGATCCAGATCCCAGCGACCGTCCCGGTCGGAACCCGGCTCCTAATTAAGGATATGTCGGGGAACGCCGGGACGAACATGATTATCATCGAGCCCCTCGACGGCCTCCTAATCGACGGAGTAAACGTCCCGCTCCTGATAAATGTTAATTTCGGCTCGGTCCTTATTATCGTCGCCGACGAAGGGCTTTACACCGTCGGGCGCTATTTTATCCAGAGTCAGTATTTCGATTCCCTCTGCGTCTTCGATACCCGGATCGACTCCTCGGTAACGATCGGCTCGGCGACCAACGGCCTCTCGGTCGGCCCCTTAACGATTAACGCGGTCGACGCGAATAATAACGACGTCGTCGTTACCGTCGCGGCGGGAGCGAGATGGGTCGTAATTTAACGGTATGGCGGAACAAACCATATTTCAATCGGGGCAGGAATTCGGCGCGAGCGACGTCGTAACGAATATTAAGCTCGAAGATATCGTTAACGCGATCGTCGTCGATTATCCCGCCCTAGCCCAGGCGATAATGAACTCCGGCGCGACCGACCCGAACGCCCTCGTCCGCTTTACCGGGAACCAGCTCCAACTCCGGAACGCCGAGAGCGGCCTCTGGCACTCGATCTGGATAAAAGGGTCGGCGGGCGAGGAAGAGATCGTCCTAGGGCAAGGGACAACGTAGGAAAGAGATATGAGTATCGCTTGTTACTCAGCCTTAAAAGAAGCGGTCGAACGCTTAGAAGAGATTAGCCTCTCCCCCGAACCTAAACCCCCCGGCCTCGGTCTCGGAGGGGAGATGGCGAAGACCGGTTATAAGCCCTCCTCCTCCCAATCGAGTCTCCCGGCCCACGCCGCCTCCGACGAGGATAAATTTAGCGAAATAACTCAACGCCTCGACGATCTCGAAAGCATGATTATGAACGTCATGGAAAAAACGGGGATGTTTAAGAAACCGGGAAACCCTTAAACCAAATTCTATGCCACTCACGAAAAAAGGCCGGAAGATAATGCGCGCCATGAAGGACGAATACGGCGCGGATAAGGGCGAAGAGGTTTTCTACGCTTCGCGGAATAAGGGAACGATCTCGGGAGTCGATCCGGAGAGTCGTAAAAAGAAAACGAAGAAAAAGAAGACCGAGGAGATGACGACGACGCTTAATATCGGCGGTTCCGGCTCCCAAACCCTTCCTCCCTCGCGACCGAAACTCCGGCTTAAACCGAAAGCGGCGCTTCCCCTTAAGAAAAAGAAGAAAGCTCCGCCGGAGAAAATCGTCCGGAACTATACGGGCCGGGAAACGGGCGAGGAAGAAGCGGAGCGCCGGGTTATGCGGATGGTCGCGGAGTACGAGAAGGCGAACGGGATCTCCCTAACCGAGCAGCCCGCCGCCGGAGCGCCCGGAGCGCCCGGGCCTAACCCCGGGGCCGGGGCTAGCCCTAGCCAGCAGCAACCGAAACCCCGGGAGCAAATTAAGATTCTCGCCGGAGGCGATACTTGGATCGTTACCTACGTCGATAAGAGTAGGGGATGGTGCGTTTATCAGCAACAAGGCGGCGTCGGGACCGCTAAATTTAAGCTCGGTCCCATTAAGACCTTAAAGGACGCTTTTACGTCGGTCGCGGCTTACTTCTAAAACTGGGTCGGCCATAGGATACAAGCCACAAAAAGGGATATCATAAGGAACTCGGGGACCATCTGGGTTATTTCGTATTCCACACCCAGTTTACGAGGATTAAAGCTAGGATTCCGAGCGCGAATTGCCACCAGCTCATACCGTTTCCCTTTTAGAGCGCCGACTCGAACTTAACGAGAATCTCGTCCGCGATCGGAGCCTTCTGCGTCGAGAGGACCGCTTTCATATAATTAATCTGCGCCGGGGTAAAGAGGATCGAAACGTAATTCGCCGCCGAGGTCGTCGCCCCGACCGACTTTTCTAAGGCCTCGGCGTGCCGCCGACCGTCCTCTAAGACCTCGTTGAATTCCCGCCGGTTGGTTACGACCGGATCGGGCCGGAGCGGTTTCTCGTAGCCAACTTTCGCCTCGACCGGAGCCTCTTTTTCCTTCGGTTTCGGTCCCGGCTTTTTCTTTACCGGAACCGGCTGCTGGATAATATCCTCGTCGGAAATATTTACGACGGGCGCTTCGTCTTCGTTATTACTCATAGGACGGACATCGGCGGTTCTTCGCTAAAAGGGGAATCGTGGGCTTTCTGAAAGGCTTCTAAAATCGAGTCGTATTCCGGGGAGGACGTTTCGGGCCGCCGCTTTAACCATTCGGTCATCTGGTCAATCCGGCGGGTCGTGGTTATGACCGAGACAGCGGGGAGGATCGAGGCGCGGAGCGCGAAATCGAACGCCTCGGCGGCTTCCGGAAAGTTCCCGGTCGAATTAAAAAGGGCGCGGAGCCGGGAGGCGTCGCTTCGGGAGAGAATTAGGGAAGCATGCATAATGGGTTAAGTATCCGGATCGACCGGAACCGAAAGACCTTTACCGGCGGCGTAAAACTCGGCGAGCGCCTTCCGCTGGCCGAGGGTAAGATCTTCGAAAGCGATCCGGCCCTCTAACCATTCCACGAACCAATTTACTTTAACGGCGGTTTCCGTCATAAAGCGGGGAAAAGGAGTAAATTGCGGGGGGAGGATTTGAACCTCCGATCTCCTGGTTATGAGCCAGACGACTTAACCACTGGTCCACCCCGCGATTCGAAAACTTATCGAACTATCGGATCTCGGTATAGCTCGAAAATCGGCAATTCTGGAAGGTCGCCTTAAAAATTTGTTGAGCGGTCCCGGCGTCCGGCGCTTCGACGACCGTGTACTGGGTACTCCCGTTTCCCGGGAGGAAGTAGGCGATCTTAAATTTTCGCGGAGTCCCGTAAACGACGGTAAGCGAAACGATCGCGATCGTAAGGAATAGCATTAGTTTTTTCATAAAAGGTCTTTCAGTAATAGCGAACGGCTCGGCCCCGCTCGTCGTAGTAGATCTTGGGTTTCTGGGTAGCGGCCCGGCGGGCCGGGAGGGAGGTCGAGTAATAGCGGCTCCCCCCGAGTAACTTCCTACAAATCCACTCGGGCGTATAACGGGCGAGATCGGGCCGCGCTTCCATCTCCGAGCGGCACATCGTCCAAGGTTCATGTTCCGCTCTCTTCCGTTTCGGCTCGTCCCAGGCCTCTCCCGTAAAAAGTAATTGACGGGACACTCTTCCCCTTTAGAACGACGAGAAGTTATTTTTGGTAAAAGAACCGGGGCGGCCAGTAAAGCCGCGCTTCTTCTTTATCCGCCTCTAGGAGCGCGTTAGTGCAAAGCTGGAAGAAATGGCTTCGGTCTTTAAATCCGAATTTACGTACAACTTCTTCTAGGCGTTCCAAATTCTCTAAGCGGACGCTCGTCGTTCGTTTATCCACGGTTTTAATAGTCGATTTAGTTCGTATCATAGTTTCAGTTTTCAATAATTTTTAGAACGAGAAGTTCTTATGTAACTTCCGGCATTTCGCCATCCACCCGGCCCGCGTCCCGTCCCGGGTCCCGAGTTTCCCCGCAGGATCCTTAACGACGAGCCCCTCGTCTTCCCCCGCCGTAAGCGAGTCGAAGAGGGCCCCGAAATTCGCTCGGGAATAATCGGCGAGTAAAAGCTTCGGCCCGGGCGTTAAAAGCGCCCCTAGCCGAGCATAGCGCTCGGCGTAGGTCTTCCCGAGGAGATAGACGCCGTCGTCGACGAGGAGGTCGTGCACATAATTAGTATCCTTCGGACCGCCGGTAACCTTGGAGTGTAGGAGTTCGGCGTTAAAAACGTACCAGCCGGTCCCGGCGAGGGCGGCGAACGGCGCGAGGCTCGCGGGAGTAAACTTCCACTGTTTATGTAGTTCGCCGTGTCGGTTATAGGCGAAGGGCTTCCGGTCGGGACCGACGAAGATAACGGAGTTCGTCCCGTTCTTTTTCCGCTGGGCGATCCAGCCCTTCTCTTCGTAGGACGAAAGGAGCGAGCGAGGAATCTTAACCTCGGCCCGGGGCGGCGTAATATAGGAGAACCCGTCGTATCTCATACGGGTTACATTTCGCCTCCCTAGAAAAGAAAAACCCCGCCGGTTAGGGCGGGGTCTTCCGGGGAGGAGATTTTAGTTAGTTAGTTATTATCGTCGTCGTAGTAGGTGTTGTTGCCGACCCGGTAGCTAGAGCCGGAGTGATAGTTCCCGTTACGATCGGTACCGCTCCAATAATAGTTGTTACCGACGCGGTAACCGCTATAGGATTCGCCGTTCGATCCGGTATAGTAGTCGTTATTACCGACGCGATAGCTCGACCAGCTTCCAGCGAAGGCCGGGCTAATTAAACTAAGCGCGAGGAGAGTTAAGGATAATTTCTTTAGCATAGTAGAGAACTACATTTCGTAGTCTTACCCGAGAAAGAACGGGAAGCCCGCCCGGAAAAGAAAAACCCCGCCTTCGAGGACGGGGTTTTCAAAATTACCTTTCTTTCTCCTTATTCCGCTTCGTCGGCGGCGGCCTTTATCTTTTCCGCGACGAGCTTTAGCGCTTCCGCCGTCTTATCGGCGGCGAGGGTCGGCTTAACCGCCGTCGTCGTAAGGATCGGGAGAAGCTCGCCGATCTCCTTCTCGCCCTTCTTAAAGAGGGTAACGAGAGACTCGTCGTTTACGATCGAGCTTTTCTTCGCTTCCTGCTTCTGCATGAAGTCCGCCGGAATACCCTCGACCGCGCCGAGGATCTCCCCGATCTTCGTCATTAGCTCGGTATCGGCGAGATACGCCGGGTTAATAATGAAGGTCTCGGGCTTATCCGTAATCTCGTCGACCGGGATCCCGGCCTCTTCGAGGATCTGGATTTCCTGCTCGTTTAGGACGGAGCGGGAAGAGCGCTTCCGGAGTTCGCAGGACGCCGAGGCGTCCGAGTCGATTCCGCGAAAGTTCGCCGGTTGCGCGCCGAGAGCGACGCCTTTTTCGACGAAGTAGGCGCGGATCTGAGAGTCGATATTCTCCCGGGCCGAAACCTTAAGCGCTTCGATCGTCTTATACGCCGCGTCGAGCGCCGCGTAAACTTCGAGCCCGTTAATCGCGACTTCGACTTTTTCCGCTTTTTTCGTCGATTTCTTCGCGGGAGCTACCGTAGCCGTTGCAAATATGTTTTTCATACCGTATACATTTCGTGAGCTTTTTCGGCTTTTACGCGTCCCAAGCCGAGACCTCGTGCATATTGGAGACGTCGATTTGCGGGACCAGGGCGACGAGCGAGCCCGCCTCCGTTAAAGCGGCGGCGATCGCCCGGGCCTTCTTCGGCGCTACCTTCTCTAGAACGGTTCCGTCCTTCGATTCCGCTAAACGTTTCGCGTCGGCGAGGCCGAAGCCCGGGATTAGGCTCCGGAGCGTCTTAACGACCGGGATAAGGGAACCGGGCGTTAAACCCCGGATCTTAATATCGACGACCGGCCCTTCCGCCGCCCGGATCTCCCGGAGGAGATCGAGAAACTTCTCGACTTCTCCGGCGTCGGTAACCGTAAGGGCCCGGGCGAAGAAGCTCGCTTCGAGCTTCTCTAATTCTTCGACCGTTAAACCGTTAAAATTCATTTAAAAGGGCCGTCCATTTTCGTCTATCCGTTCCAGCATACGCTCGGCTTTCGACTTCGTTTTCCAGTCGAAATTCGAGAACGTCGTCGAAGCGGGTTTAGGGGCGTCTTTTTTGTAGTAGCCCGTCGTATCGTAGGGATCCGACGTATCGTCCGGATGCGCGGTCGCGTAAGCGGCCCGTTGCTCTACCGTATAACCGTACGTCGCGCAGTTCTGGATCGTACCGCTTACGACTATGAACGCCGCGAAGGCGCATAGAGCAATTATCCCGAATACAATCCAACCCCCGATAAGCCGACCGACGGGGTGGAGGAAAAAGGCCCCGATATACAGAAGCGGGGGCATTATTATGTAGCGCATTATCGGAACCGCGAAGACCGTCATTAGAAGAGGTATTAGAAGTATCATATCCCCTACATTTCGTGAGGGTACTTTAAGCCGTGCCGAAGGGATTTAAGCTCCGGAGCCGGATCGTGAAGGTCCGCTCCCTTAAGGATTACGAGGAAACGCCGGACGGCGACGAGATGCTGGTTTTCCGGGAAGAAGGAGAACCCGCCGACGTCGAAGAGACGATCGCGGACGATTTCCGGCTACTCAACCAGCGTTTCCCGGGCCCGTTCTATCGCCTCAGTATAACACCGCTTAAAGAACCCGGCGATATCCGGCGCTTCCTCCGCTAACCGGTCGAGGGTCCCGAGATCGAGCCCCCAGAGGCGCGACGAGACTTCGAGAATAAAGGTTTCGTCGCTCTTCGCCGCGAGCGCTTTCTTAACGAAGCCGTGAACGTGGGCCGGGCTATACCCGGGAGGAACCGGGAGCTTCTCCGCGACCGCCGAGGCGGTTACCCGGAGTTCCGCGATTACCTCCCCGAGCGTCACCGCTCCTCGTCGTCCTTCCGGCGAAAACAGTTTTTCGTTAACCTTTCCGCCCAATCGTACGCGGCCCGATAACTAGGGAAAGGGGATTCGAGGAGTTTCTCGCCGATCTGAATAAAGAAAAAATGGGACTTTTCGAGAATCGAGATCGAGGGATGATTTAAACGCAACATTACTATCATACAACCTCCATTTCGCAAAATCCAGCCCGGCTTCTTCCGAGGTACCTACGTTCTTAAAGAGAAAACGACCTCATGAGCGAAACCCAATATTCCGAGATCGCCTCCGTCGGAGGAGTAAAAATCTACTCAATCTCCACTTTAGTCTCCTCGACCTCGGATTCTTTCCCGGAGGTTATCCTCTATAAATCGGAGATGACGATCGACGGCGACGGCGGCCCCCATACTTATAACCCGGAGGATACCGGGCTCGATTTTTTAGCGAACGGCGGCTATCCGGACGACGGCTGCTATGGGATGGTTACCGATCCGGAAGATTCGGAAGATCCCGCCGATTGCATCCTCCAGGAGATGTACCATCCCGCCCCCGGTTACTTCGTAAGCGCGACCAGCTTAACGAACGAGATCTTCCCGCCCTCTAGCCCGGACCATTACGTTAACTCGGAGGAGATCCCCTTTATCGCCGTTCCCGGCGGGCACGACGACCCGGACGTCCCGGGCTGGGACGCATTCGGGGTTTCGCTCGGGGACGTCGCCTTCGTCTGGAATACGGCGACGGACGATAACTGCTTCGCGCTCGTCGCCGACGTCGGCCCGAGTTCGCACGCCGGAGAAGGCTCGATTAAACTCGCGACCGCCCTCGGGCTAGAGGGAAGCCCGAAGTACGGCGGGACGGAGAACCCGGAGATCGTCTACCTCCTCTTCCCCGGCGCGATCGGAAAGTGGACCCCGCCGGACCATTGGTTCCCGCTCGCGAACGAACTCCTAAAAGCCTGGGGCGGGTTCGACCGACTAAAGGCGCTCGTCGCGGAAATCTACGGCTAGGCGTCCCAGCCGGAGACTTCGTGCATCGTCTCGATCGCGGGGACCGGCGGACCTAACCCCCAGCCGACCTTCCCTTTCCCGCCCCGTTTCCCGGGTACCCGTCCGTAGAAGAGGCGGCGTCCTTCGCGGTCGAAGATCGCGTAGCCGTCTTTAAACTCCTGGAGATGAAGCTGAGAACGAGGGGTTCCCGAATTCTTCGTAATATGGCGGAAGAGAAATTCGCATTTTTGTAAGACGGTTTTCTTCCCTTTTAGGAGATAGGTTTTCCCTTTCTCCTCCGAAGACCAGTAGTAGATCGTAACCCGACCTCGTTTTTTCGTCGTTATCATGCGTCCCACCCGCTAAATTCGTGCATTATTTCGATCGAGATTTCGTAAATCGTAAAAATGGCCGTGATATGTTGCGTCTTCGCTTTAAAATCGACGTAGGTATCGACGACCCGTTTAAACCGGAGACCGAAGACGTCCGGTAAGACGTCGCTCGCGACCGGAGGAAGAGTATCGAGGAGAAGGCGATCGCCGCTATAAAGATAAAGCCGCCGCTCGCTACCGAGCCGCTTAATTTCACAGCGGTTCGGCCAGCTCGGGATATTCGTCAGCGCAAGCGAGACCCCGAAGGAACTATTTTTATTCGTCCCGACGATCTGGATCTCGATCGCGTTCTCCGGCATTAACCCGGGTAATTTTATATTCATACCCTATACATTTCGTGAGCGTAATTCCCCCTAAATTAGAGAACGATACGTCCCTATGAATAAACCGAAGTGGACCCCGTCGAGGCTTTACCCAACCCTCATTTTCTTCGCCGCCGCGATTATCGTCGCCGGAGTCTGGTTAGAAAACTGGAGGCTCGCGGTAAGCGGCTTCTCAGCCTCGCTCTTCTTTATCTCGCTTCAGCTCGGTACGATCTACCACCAGTACACCGGGATTATTAACCTTATCCAGATCCTCAACGGCCTTATCGTCGCCTCCCTCCGGGCCCAGGGGTTCGAGATGGAGGGGACGCCTTCGGAAGCGGAGGTCGAACGGTAAATCCCCGGTAGCTTTCCGCCAGGGAGTAGTTTTTCCTTAAAAATTATGGCTGAAGACGAATCTAAAGCGAAACCGCTCTCGGTAAATCTAACCTACGACGTTCTCGATGGACCGTCGCAAAAGGTCTTAAACGAAGGTCCTCTAGAAGAGGAAGAAGCGCACCGTTTCGTAAAACAACTTCAAGAAAGCGACGCGACTCGGCCCCTGGTTATGCGGAGCCGCCGCGCTATCCTACAGGAATAAATCTCTATGAGTACCATTCTAATCGTCGTCCTCCTAATTATTCTCTTAGGCGGAGGCGGCTACTGGGGGTATGGCCGTTGGGGTTACAACGGCGTCGGCGGAGTTCTCGGCGTAGTTCTCCTTGTCCTTCTCGTTCTCTGGTTACTGGGAGCGGTCCATGTTTAACGTCCACGATTGCGCGACGGGCCGGGCCTTAAGCCCGGTTCCGCTTACCCTCGAAGAGGCGACGAAAATGATTAAAAAGCTCCGGAACGACCGCCCGGAACATCCCTTCATGATCGTTACGCTTTAAATTTGAACCGTCCGATTCCGTAAGGTAAAGAACCCGTGCCGTCGGCCCTCGATATCCGCCGGATCCTCCGGGAGCGGCCCGGAAGTTTTCTCGGTTACTTTTTACCGCTCTTGATCCTGAGCGAGGAAAACGAGAAGCTCCTCGACGTCGTCGAGCTATTCGGGATCGACCGGCTCGCGGAAATTATCGAGCGGCTCGGCGGAAGTAGAATTATTTTCCCTACTTGGGCGACGGTAGACGCCTTAGTCGAGGACGCTTATCTTCTCTACCTACTAAACGATAAACGGGTTAACCGGAAGACCGTCGCCGAGATCTTCGGAACGCCCTACGAAACGCTCCGGGCCCGCGCTACCGCTCTTAACGAGACGCTCGGGAACGAACGGGCCTTCCCCGGAGGCCGAGAAGCGAAACGCTGGGCCCGCAATATCGCCGAAATAACCGAACAAATCCGCCGGGAGAGTATCGATGCTTGAACAAGAAACGAAAATAGAAACGAACGGCGAAGAAATCGTTCCCCTTACGACTCCGTCGGTCGGGGAAGCGATCCTCGCGATCGAACGCTGGAGCCGCTCGGTCCATAACCACCAGCGTCTCGTCGTCCTCGATAACCTAAAGGTCCCGGACCGGGTCGCTCATTTAATGCGGGACGTTAACCGCTCCCTTTCCGCGCCCGATAAAGACCGGGATATCGCTTACGGGCGTAGAGCGCACGAACTCCTCCGGAACGCCGCCGTTAAATCCCAGTTCGCCTCCTTCCTCGCCCTCGAAGGTTTAATCCATCGGCTCGCCTCCCTTACCGTCTCCCAGGGGCTAATCGACGAGACCCTCTCCAACGAACAGGTCCTCTCCCAGCTCGACTTCAATCAGCTTATCGCCCTCCAGCGCTCCCAGCATACCCAGAAGATGGAGATTCTCCAGTTCATGGATAAGAAGAAGTTCGACGGGCTCCACGCCGTCGTTAACGCCCTCGCTTCGGACGGGGAAGAGGTAAAGGTCGGCCTAACGAATCTCGGGAAGCTTAAGCCGGGTAGCCGGGAACGCGTCGGGAAGCTCCTAAATAAGCTAATAACGACGTTGGCTACGAAGCCCGACGTCGACGCGAAAATCGCGCAGAGCCTCACGGACGCCCCGTCCGAGGGGTAGTTAGGGCGAGTGGGCTCGGAATTCGATACCTTAGTCGGCGCGGTTCTCGACGGCGAGGATCTCGCGATCCTCGACCGGCTCTCCGAAAAGGAAAAAGAGATCGCTTGGGAAATGCTCCTATCGATGCGGGCTTCGGGGAACTACGCCCCGATTCAGGATTTTTGGCAGCTCGATTACGAGGTCGCGCCGCCGACCCCGGAAGAGTTCCTAACCGACGATAACTATCTCGGACCGGTCGGGCGGGACTTGTATCCGAAGTGGAAGGAGACCTTCTACCATATCATGGATCCCCGATCGGATATCCACGAGCTAATCCTTCGCGGCTGTCTCGGGAGCGGAAAGACATTATTCTGCTCGACAATAATGACGTACATTATCTGTTGGTTGATGCATCTTAAATCGCCGATCGCCACCCTTCTCGATACCTATTCCGATACCTCCTCGATCTTTCTCGCCGAGCTTTCGACCGATAAAGACCAGCTTAAGAAAAACATGTGGACGACGACGCTCCGGATGTTAAAACTCTGCCCCTTTATCCAGTCGCGAGCGCATCTTAAAGCGGAGGGGAACTACGACGATATGCTTCTCCGGCTCCCGAAGAACATCATCCTCTCGGGAGGCTCCCTCGCCGCCCACGTTTTAGGGCAAAACCTCTTCGGCGTCTTCATGGACGAGGCAAACTTCCGCCGGAGCGCCGATCCACAAGAAGAAGCATATGCTTTTTATTACAAACTCCGCCGCCGGGTCGAAGGCCGCTTTCTCCGCCGGACCGGGATGGGTTTCGTTGGTTTAATTTCATCAGAGGGCGGAGAGGGAGTTTTTCTCGATCGCCATTGTAACGAGATTCAGGAACGGGCTAAAAAAGGAATCCCGAACGACGCCCATATCGTCCAATTTGCGGAGTGGGATATCCGGCCTATTCCCGATCTCTCGGGCGAGAAATTCCTCGTCGATATCGGGGATAACCTCCGTTCGCCGCATATCCTCGGCGACGGGGAAGCGGTCCGCTCCGGAGCCCAAGTCATCGAGGTCCCGGTCGAATACCGGAACGATGCCGAACGAGAACTAGTCCACTTTTTAATGGACGTCGCCGGGAAAGTTCCCGGGCGTGCGCATCGATATTTTTACAACGTCGAGGCCGCGCTCCGGAGTTTACGGCTCCGGAATCCTGTACTTTCTGAAATTGCGGAATTGGCATTGGATACAGAATTCGAGGGAAGCGATTATCTCGACGAACCGGCGCTCCTTACGAAAATCCAAGGCCGTTGGCGTCCCCGGATCCTCCCGCTCGCGGCCCGCTTTATCCATATCGATCTCGCGAAAAACGACGACGTCGCCGGATTCGCTATGGTACACGTCGGCGACTTCGATCGCGGCGGGACCCCGATTATCCACGTCGACTTTGCGATCTGCTTCCAGGCGAGCGCGAAGAAGCCGATCGATTACGATAAGATCCTCCGGTTAATCTTCTGGCTCCGGGACTCCGGCTTTTCGATCGAAAAGATCTCTTACGACTCCTACCAGAGCCAGCACTCCCTTAATACCCTCGAAAAGGAGGGGCTCGTCGCCGAGCTACGATCCGTAGACCGGATGAAAGATATGGACCGGGGCAGAAAAATTCAACCAGAATATTTCCTCTTTAGGTCAATGCTCTCGGAAGACAGAATCCTAAACCCGATTTCGCCTCTCTTAAGAAGAGAAATTTTACAGTTAATATCGGTCGAGGAAAAGCCGGACCACGAAAAGAACGAGTCGAAAGACATGATCGACGCGATCGTCGGAGCCGTTTCTAATTTGATTGAAAGTACAAATTTGACAGCCCCGCCATCGGAAGAAGAACTTTTCCCAATGATGGGAACAATGAGGGGGACCGAACGGGGTCGACCGAAGCCGCCGATCGACGAACAACAATTAGTCGAGCCGAATTACGCCCGAGGCGATAACGTCTTCTTTAATCCTTAGGAAAAGCCCGCGCTCTCTTATCGAAAGCGCGGGATCCAAGCCCCGCCGTGCCCTGCCTCGCCGAACCGTGCCGCGCCGAGCCCTACCGCGCCCTACCGAGCCACGGAGCCCGCCTCCTAGTTTTTACCTAAGAAGCGGGATCCATGCCGCGCCGCGCCCAGCCAAGCCCAGCCTCGCCCAGCCTGACCAAGCCTAGCCTCGCCTCGCCTCGGAGCCTACGCCCTCTTTCGAAGACGTAGGATCCAAGCCTAAGCCACACCTCGCCGAGCCGGACCGAGACAAGCCAGACCTTGACCTGCCATACCCCGAGCCCGCCTCCTCGTTAGAAGAAGCGGGATCCAAGCCTTGCCGAGCCATGCCCCACCTCGCCCCACCCCGCCGCGCCGCGCCATACCTTACCAAGCCACGCCAGACCACGGAGCCCGAACCCTCTTTCGAAGATTCGGGATCCACGCCCCGCCGTGCCCCGCCGTGCCCCGCCCCACCAAGCCACCCCTTACC
>Ga0210402_10000027_pt1 | contig 130762 bp, 86 predicted proteins | sample IncBWC7MmetaG_FD_161055 | JGI IMG/M metagenome (GOLD analysis project Ga0210402, IMG submission 161055) | Forest soil microbial communities from Barre Woods Harvard Forest LTER site, Petersham, Massachusetts, United States - Inc-BW-C-7-M | ecosystem: Environmental > Terrestrial > Soil >...
ACGCCGATTTTGTCTTCATCGGCGCGAGTTTTCGGTTCGACGGCAAAGGTTATGGAAGGCTCGGGAAGCTTGGCGGGGGCGTAATAGATCGGAGCACTTTTATCGCCGAGGGTGTCACCGGTTACGGTTTCCTTCAGCTTGGTGATGGCGCCGATGTCGCCGGCGTGCAATTCCTGAATTTCGGTGAGCTGCTTTCCCTGGACAACCATGGTGTGCTGGAAGCGCTCGGGGATGTTGCGATTGAAATTCTGGAGCGTGGCGTCGTTTTTCAGGACGCCGCTTTTCACCTTGAAATAGTTGATGCGGCCGGAAAAGGCGTCGGCGAGGGTTTTGAAGGCGAAGACAGAAAGCGGCTGGGAGTCGTCGTACTTGCGATCGATGCGATCGCTATCGCCGCCGGGTTCCTTGAAACCGAACTGGGAGTGCTCGTCGGGGTGCGGGAAAACATCGGCGAGAAAAGTAAGCAGGCTGGAGCTGCCGACGTTGCGCGTGGAGGAGATCATCAGGACCGGCACGATCTTTTCCGCGACGATCGCTTTGCGGACGGCGGGGATCAAGTCATGGATGGGAATGGTGCCTTCGCGGAAAAACTCTTCCATCATTTCGTCGTCGCCTTCGGCGATCATTTCGACAAGCCGCTCGTGGGCTTCTTCGGCTTCGTCCTTCAGCGCATCGGGAATATTTTCGATGGTGGCCTTGCCGTCGCCGTCGGGCGTGTACATATGGGCTTTCATGGAGACGAGATCGATCACGCCGCGGAAACCTTTTTCGGCGCCGATGGGCATCTGGATCGGGACAACGGTGCGGCCGAAAACCTGGACGAGTGATTCGAGGGAGCGCTCAAAGCTCGAAAGTTCGCGGTCCATCCAGGTGAGGACGAAGGCGCGGGGGATGTCGTATTCGGCGCAATAGTCCCAGACTTTTTCGGTGGTGACCTGGGCGCCGACGTGGGCGTCAACGGTGATGAGAGCGGCGTCGGCGGCAATGAGAGAGGCTTTTGTTTCGGTGATGAAAGTGGAGTAGCCGGGGAGATCGAGGAAATTGATTTTCACGGTGTTGCCAGCACAAAGGGTGCAGGCCCATTCGGCGCAGGCGATGCCGGTTTGGATGGAGATTTTGCGTGCGATTTCTTCTTCGTCCCAGTCGGTGGTGGTGGTGCCTTCCGCAACTTTGCCGAAGCGTGGGGTGACTCCGGCGGAATACAGTAACGACGACACCAGTTGCGTTTTTCCGGTGCCGCCGTGGCCTACAATGCCGACGTTTCTGATGTCCTTGGTGGGATAGATCTTCATGACAACCTCCGCGTAGGTGTGACCAACCGAGGTCACCGGGCGATGGTCCGCCGAACGAAGAAACAGGCGCGGGCCGGCGCCTGGTGAGAGTATTGGTTTGAAGGAGAGCGCGGCCCTACCTGGGTCCCGGCAAGCGGGGCGAAGGAGAAAAGAATGAATCCCTGGTCCGCTCTTCTTAACGGGGGGATGCTAGCACAGGGGAGGAGTGGGAGCAATGCTGAGGGGTGTTCCAGCTCCGCGCTTATTTTTCAGGAGGAAGGCAACGGGTCAAAGACGGCTTTCAAGTTCAGCTTGCTGGATTTGGGGAGTTCGAGGCTACGGGTGAAGTCGGGGCGGCCGGGGGATTTGAGGAGGATGGCATGGGAGCCAGCGGGAAGTTTGAGTGTGGCGGGGGCATTGCCGTGGAATTTGCCGTCGACGTAGATTTCGGCGGCATCGGGTTCGGAGGTGATGGTGAGTTGCCCGTATCCGTCTGGCGGGGTGGATGGGACGGTGGGAGTTGAAGTTTCGGCGAGCTGAGTTGTTGCGGCAGATTCTGTGGGATCGACTGGAGATTCCGTGGAAGCGCGAACGGTTGTGCCCGGAACATCCGGATAGAAGCGATGGAGAACGGTGAGGAGATCGGTGGAGCTGAGAGCGAAGCCGATGCCGGTGACATTTTTCTTTGTGATTTTCAGGGTGTTGAGGCCAAGCACCTGGCCGCGGGAATTTAGAAGCGGACCGCCGGAGTTGCCGGGGTTTATGGGGGCGTCGGTCTGAATCCAGGTACCGGGGCCGAAGGCGGGGAATTTTCCAATGGCGCTGACGATTCCCTTAGTGGCACTGAAGAGCATGGCATCGCCGGGATTGCCGACGGCGAGGACGGATTCGCCTTGCTGGACGGCGGTGACGTCAGCAAGAACGAGATATGGGAAGAGATAGCCGGAAGACGGCGGATCGGCTTTGACGAGGGCGATGTCGAGGTCGGCATCAATATAGACGACTCGGGCTTGCAATTGGGCATTGTTGGGCAGCAGGGCGAGAAGAGTGGAATCGCCGCGGGCGACATGGGCGTTGGTGGCGATGACGCCGGTTTCCGTGACGAAAAAGCCGGAGCCTACGGTGTTGAGCCCCTTGAGGCAGACGACGGCGGGCTTGGCGCGCTTGACGATTTCCTCGAGCGAGAGTTCCAGTTGAAAGGCGGCGGGTTGCGCCGCTGAGACGGCGGCCACGGTGCCGGTGAATGCCGAAGAGATGAGTTCGAGGTCCGCGTGGAAGTGATCGGATTTTATGAGCCAGTATTCGCCGTGATTGTGGCCGTGGAGGTCGATCCAGTTCATCGGGCCTTCTGTGAGTGCGATTTCGCGGGTGGCGTAGCCGGGTAAAGAGAGACGAGCGACCATGGGATGCTCGAGGCGCTGGCCAAGTGCGGTGCGCGTGCGATGGAAGTAGCCGCCGGGGAAATCTTTCTCGAAGGGAGTGACGCCGACGGTGACTCCGTCGAGTTCAACAGTGGCGCCGGGTGGAGAGCTGGTGATCTTGAGAGTGTCGGCGGAAGAGGAAGCAACGAAGCAGAGAAGTAATGAAGCAAAGATTAACGAGCGGAGCGGTGGGATCCGTGGCATGAGGGGCTACCTGACGTGAGTATACTAGATATGTATATGAATGGGGAAGAACTACACACGGCATGGCTGGAGAATCAGGTGGCCTTTGGGGAATACCCCGCGCAGGCGAGGATGGGAAGGCGCGGGTATTTTGGGAAGGATGGATCGGACTGAGAGAGCTGGCAGAGGAGGAATTGAGAGCCTTTCGCGGACTCGATAAGGCGTGCATTCCGGCAATCCGCGCAGAGGCCAAGGCGCGGGTTGCCGTCGGGGAATGATTCGGGTGCGGTCATAACGAGTTTGAACGACTTTGAAAATCAGTCAGGCTTGGGCGGGTCGGTGGGCGCAGCGGAAGGCGCGGGGGGCTTGGGCTTGGCGAACTGCGTTTCGTTGAGGGGAATGTTGGTTTCGATTTTGGCGGCGGCGATTTTCTGGATCTGGTCGGAATCCACGGCAGCGGATTCGACGAGGAACGGGTACTTCAGGCCGTCGACGTCACGAAAATCGCGGAAATACGTTTCCCAGGGGAGTTCCTTGTCGCCTACCTTGCGCGTGCCCTGCCATTTCATGATCAAGCCGGTGGACGCGTCGAAATAAAAGTAGCTGACGTCGCCTTGCTTGGCGGTGAGTTTCAGCTTTTGGACAATTTTGCCATCGATTTGTTCCTTGCCGACGTACTCGATCTGATTGCCCTTGGCTTTGTAGTCGACGAAGGGGCCTTCAAAATCAGCTTCGTCGGCGATGCCAGAAATATCAGCAGCAGACATTGGAACGACGGCAGCGTTCGGGGCGAAGGGGTTGTAAATCCAGCCTGAGGACTTGCCGTCGTAGACGCGGATGAGGCTTTGACCGTTGACGGTGATTTCCATATGCATCTTGAGGGGACGCTTGCGTTCGACGAAGAAGGGACCTTCGACGCCGGGGGCGAAGGTGATGGTACCGGTGACCCGTTCGGTCTGGACAGCTCTGATTTTTGCCAGGCCACCGCGGGCTTTGAGGTAGGCGTTGATGACGTCGTCGGCGGTCTGGGCGGGGAGGGCCAGTGGAAAGGCAAAGGAAAACGTTACGGCGGTTAGTGCGAGACGTTGTAGAAGCCTGCTCCGAAAATTTGCGTTTGCGGACATAAGAGAATGGTAGAGAGAGTTGGATTGCGGGTCAACAGGGGGCGAGAGACATCTCCAGTGACGTTTTGCGGCGAGGAGCAGGGAGGAGACTCGATTGTGAAAAACTTGCTTGGACTGAGGATTGAGGTCCTTCGGGGCGCAAACGACGCGCCCCTCAGGACAAGTCTTTATTTTACTGCTCACGAAACATTATTTTGAGCCTGTACAACCAATCTGAGATGCGTTACGCGCAATGTGAGGAAATAAAAGCGGATTGACATTGAGTGGCGGTTCGGGACAAATGAAGCATCGACTTTTGCAGGACGAGATGGGAGACGCGGAGAATCGCCCAGCCCTTTATGGACATTGTTAATCTGATTTTTGGAAAACCGCTGAAGACTTCGGAAGAGCGCGCGGAGCAGATCGGCCCGGCGAAAGGGATTCCGATTTTCGGGCTAGATGCGCTGAGTTCCGCGGCGTACGGGCCGGAAGCGGCGCTGAGCCTGCTGATTCCACTGGGACTGCTGGGCGTGCGGTACATAGTGCCGATCAGCGCGGCGATCATCGCGCTGCTGGTGATTGTGTATTTTTCATACCGGCAGACGATTGAGGCGTACCCGACGGGCGGCGGTTCGTATACGGTGGCGCGGTACAACCTGGGCTCGTTCTGGGGATTGCTGGCAGCGGCGGCGTTGCTGGCCGATTACATTTTGACTGCGGCAGTGGGAATTTCGGCGGGAGTGGGCGCGCTGATTTCGGCGGCGCCGAAACTGATGCCGCATACGATGGGGTTGTGCCTGGGAATCCTGTTGTTGATCACGATTGTGAATCTGCGTGGAGTAAAGGACGCGGGATTCGCGTTTCTCATCCCTACCTATCTTTTTGTCGGCTGCCTGGGAATCACCATTGCCGGCGGCATCGTGCGCACACTCCTGAGCGGTTGGCATCCGGTGGCCGTAAATCCGTTGCCGCCACCGCCAGCGGCATTGCAGGGAGTGACGTACTGGCTGTTGTTACGAGTATTTGCGAGCGGTTGCACGGCGCTGACTGGGGTGGAAGCGGTCAGTAATGGAGTGCGGGCGTTTCGCGAGCCGCGGGTAAAGAACGCGCAACTGACGTTGACGATCATTATCGCGATTTTGGGCGTGCTGTTGGCGGGGATTTCGTACCTGGTGAAGGTTTATGGGATTGTGGCGACCGATCCGGGGCAGCCGGGTTACCAGAGCATTCTTTCGATGTTGATTGCGGCGGTGTTCGGCAAAGGCGCCTTTTATTACGTGTCCATCGGATCGATCCTGCTGGTGCTTTCACTTTCGGCGAATACCGCGTTTGCAGATTTCCCGAGACTGTGCCGGGCGATTTCGCAGAACAATTTTCTCCCACACGGCTTCGCGCAACGCGGGCGGAGGCTGGTGTACACACAGGGAATCGTGGTGCTGGCGATTCTGGCGGGAGTGCTGCTGATTCTGTTTGGAGGGGTGACCGACCGATTGATTCCGCTTTACGCGGTTGGAGCGTTTCTGGCGTTCACGCTTTCGCAGGCGGGGATGGTGAGGCACTGGTGGAAAGCGCGGGGGCCGCACTGGGCAAAATTCGCGCTGGTGAACGGGCTGGGAGCGTTTGTCACGGGCGTGACGGTGGTGGTGGTGCTGGTGGCGAAGTTTGTGGATGGGGCGTGGCTGACGCTGTTATTTATTCCACTGACGATCCTTTCGTTTCATAAGGTGAGAAAACACTATCACGGCATATTCGTGGCGACGCGGTCGACCACGCCCGCGGAACCACCGTCACGGGAACTCCCTCCCGTTGTGGTCATACCGATCGACCGGTGGAGCGCCATCACGAAGCAAGGGCTGGAGTTTGCGGCGCGACTGTCGCCAAAGTTGATCGCGGTTCACGTCGAGCCCGGTGAACATGCGGCGTTGCTGCAGGAAGATTGGGAACGCTACGTCGTAAAACCTTACCGGGAATCCGGCGCCGTACCCCCGGAATTGGTGATGCTCCCTTCACCCTATCGATTTGTTGTGCTGCCGATTGTGGAGTATGTGTTGAAGCTGGCGGAAAGATCTCCGGGCGGGAAGATTGCGGTCGTGATCCCCGAATTTGTGGAAGACCGGTGGTATGAATATTTTCTGCACAACCAGAGGGCGAGGCTGCTGGAATGGGTCCTGCTTGCCAAAGGAAACAAACAAATTTACACCGTGTCTTCACCATATTACTTGTCGGAGACGGCAAGAAAGATGGCGGCGTCAGGCACAGAAGTGACAGAGTCAGACGGAAGTAAAAAAGGATGATTCGTCGTTGACGTAGCCGAAAGCCATTCGCGGGGTATTGAAAGCGAAACCGGGATTGCCATTTTTATCGAGAAGAATGAGGCCGCCGGTGCCTTTGCCGCGGTTTGCGAGCAGCTGCACGGCGGCCTGGGCGGCGCGGGCGGGCGTGGAGTTTGCGGGCCGGAGAAAATCGGCGGCTGTTTTGGCCATGACCACGCGCATGATGGCTTCGCCATAGCCGGTGGAAGAGACGCCGCCCGTTTCGATGTCAGCATAACAACCACAACCAATCAGAGGGGAATCTCCGACGCGGCCGGGGAGTTTGCAACAGGTGCCGCCGGTGGAGGTAGCTGCGAAGAGGCGGCCCTGCTGATCGAGCGCGACGGCGCCGACCGTTCCCTGCTCGTGGCCGCGATGATTTTCGGCGGCGTGGGAATCCTTGCTGCAGCGGAGCCAGGCTTCGCGTTCGGCGGGCGAGATGAGATCTTCTGGATCGCAGAGGCGGACGCCATGCGTGCTGGCGAAGTGTTCGGCACCCTCTGAGATGAGCATCATGTGAGGGCACTTTTCGAGGACCGCGCGCGCGGCCTGAATGGGATTTTTGACGCGACGCAATCCGGCGACGGAGCCAGCGCGGAGCGTGGCGGCGTCCATGACGATGGCGTCGCATTCGACGTGGCCGTCGAGGGTCAGGTGGGAACCGAAGCCGGAGTCGAAGGTGGGATCGTCTTCGAGGACGATGATGGCGGCTTCGATGGCATCGAGCGCGTGGCCGCCGCTTTTTAGAATTTTCCAGCCGGCTTGAAGAGCGCGTAGGCAGCCGGACTTGCAGGCGTCGACGGCATCATCGGGAATATCCCAGGCACCGCCGTGAACAATGAGGGAAGCTTGCATAGGGAAAAAGGATAGCAGAATTGGAAAATGGAAATTGGAAGTTGGAAAATAGCAGGAACTAAGATGCGATCAGCGAGCGGATAGCAGCGATCAGGAAACAAGAGGCGTGGGCAGGTGGTAGGCGATGGGCGACGAGAAAAACTAATTAGATGAAGAAATCGAGGGTGAGGAGGAGAAGCCCCAGCATGAGGAGGAAGGCGCCCAGGGAGAGGCGACGATACGGGAGGCGGCTGACGGAGTGGAGAAAGCCAGCAGGAATTACTCGGAGGCGCGATTCGGTGCGAGGGAGATAAAAAGGGCCGACGGATTCGTATCGGGACAAATTGCGACGGAAGGCGGAGAATTCATCTTCCATCCAGACGGAGAGTTCTTCGCGGTACCGCCATAGACAGAGAGAGCCGAGAAGAAAAATGCCGTAGCCGAGACAAGTCAGCAAACCCAGAGTCGGACCCGAACCCCAATAAAGCATGGCACCTCGCCGCCGGCTGGGCGACCGGAATATTCTAAGCCTCTTCGTGAATCGTGAAAAGGCGGACGATTTCGAATTCTTTCTTACCGGCGGGGGTGAGCACCTGCACCTCGTCGCCGACCTTGCGATTGAGCAGGGCGCGTCCAATTGGCGAAGTGGTGGAGATCATCCCCTTTTCGACGTCGGCTTCTTCGCTGCTGACAAGCTTGTATTCGATTTCCTGACTCTTCTGCACGTCAATCACAACGATGCGCGAGCCGTAGCCGGACCGGTCTTTCGGAATATTGGTAAGGTTCAACATGCCCAAGTCGCCCATGCGCTTTTTGAGCTGGCCGATTTTGGCGTTGACGTAGCCCTGGCGCTCTTTGGCGTACTTGTACTCGGCGTTTTCGGAGAGGTCGCCGTGCGCGCGGGCAATGGCGATTTCCTTGGGCAGGTCGACGTTGAGTTCGTGCTCCAGAGAGTCAATTTCCTGCTGGAGCTTCTTTTTGATTTTGGCAAGAGGATCAGACATAGTTTTCCGCGTCGGAGAAAAATGATGCGGAGTCCGGCCAGGCCGGACTCCGCAAGGGACATTATAGATGGGGGAGAAATGTCCAGACAAGTGGGAAAGGCGGTGCTGTCTGGCTATAACTCACTTAACTTATGCGTTGTCAAATAGTTACATCGAGAAAAGGGATGTCAGCGGACGGGAAGTTCGACGATCTGCGAGACCTTATTTCCTGCGGTGTCCGCGATGGAGAGAGTATAGGTGGTGGTTTTCCTGGGGGAGATATTCAGGCAGCGGGAGTGGGAGGGCCAGACCTCTCCGGAGGGGGGATCCAGAGTGACGGTCTTGGCGTTGGCGACGTCGTAGCAGAGTTGCGCGGATTCGCCGGGGTGGATTGCGGCGGGAGAGACATAGAGACCTCGGATGGCAAGTTCGGACCCACCTAACTGTTCGACGGCGAGGCGATCCTCTTCGCGACGCTGTTCGGACTGGCGTTCCTTGGTTTGCCGCTCGTATTCCTTGCTGGATTCATGGCGTGAGTAGAGGATGTAAGAGACGTAAAGGATCACGCCGAGAATCACGAGGGAAGAATAGAGAAAAGGACTCTTAAGTGGGGACTTCCGGGGAGGGGGAGTTTCGGGATTCATGGCCTCAACCAAGGTAGTGTTCCGAAGCTGGCGAAATTTTATTTTAACCGGAAATTGGGCAAAATCGAAAGTTGGCCGAAGTAGAAAGCCATCGGGCAGCCTCTCGAGTTTGTGAGCGTTCAGGGTTAGTGTGGCGGAGCCTTCATTTGCTCGCTGGAAAAGTGATTTTCGCTTAGACTTCCACAGCGTCATGACTCGCATATCGAGACGTTTGATGATCCGGCAGGTTGCTTCGGAGGTGGCCGCGGCTTCCCTGACCGTCTCTCCCGTTCTTTCCTCGGCTACAGAGTTGCAAACCGCACAACGCAAAGGGAACATCCGGCAATCTGTTTCGCGGTGGTGCTACGAGAAGATTCCGTTGAACGAGTTGTGCGCGAAAGGCACGGCGATGGGGTTGAGAGCGATTGATCTGTTGAATGAGGACGAGTGGGAGGTGCCGCGGCGGTACGGAATGGTCTGCAGCATGGGGTACGGCGGCGGGGGAGAAATCCGAAGCGGGATGAACCGAGTGGAGAATCACGCGAAGATCGAGGAGGCGTTTCGGACGAGCATCCCACGGGCGGCTAAGCTGGGCGTCGCGAATGTGATCACGTTTTCGGGGAACCGGGACGGGATGTCCGATGAAGAAGGGGCGAAGAATACGATCGCCGGGCTGAATCGAGTGAAGAAAATCGCGGAGGATCACGGGGTGACGATCTGCATGGAGCTTTTGAACAGCAAGGTGGACCACAAGGATTACTTGTGCGACCACACGGCTTGGGGAGTCCGCGTGATGGAAGCGGTGAATTCGCCGCGCGTGAAGCTTTTATATGACATCTATCACATGCAGATCATGGAAGGCGATTTGATCCGGACGATTAGCGACAATATGTAGTGGCTGGGGCACTTTCATACGGGAGGCGTGCCGGGGCGGCATGAGCTGGGCAATGCGCAAGAGGTGAATTGGGTGGGGGTGATGCGAGCAATCGCCGCAACCAAATATGCGGGATATGTGGCGCACGAGTTTATCCCGACGCGGGACCCGATGAGATCGCTTGAGGAAGCAGTGGAACTGTGCGATGTGTGAAAGTCTCGCGCAGTAGTCGGATGGGAAGGAGTAGAGGAAAAAGCAAGCTATCCGGATTGGGACTTGCTAAAGCGGCTGGCACGGGACATTTTAGATGCGCTGAGGCGCGCAGATGACAGAAGCGCGAGAGATCAGGCTAAGTAGAATGGTTTGCTGTTCGGCAAGAAGAGCGGTCTGCTAAGGAGTCGAAAGGAATTCACGTGCGGCCAGAACCCCATTTGATCGATTACGCGATTATCCTGCTGTATTTTGCTTTCGTGTTGGGCATCGGGTTCGTGCTGAAGAAGTACATGAAGACGAGTACGGATTTTTTCCTGTCCGGCCGGTCGATTCCCGCGTGGATTGCGGGCCTGGCGTTCCTTTCGGCGAACCTGGGCGCACAGGAAGTGATCGGGATGGGGGCGAGCGGCGCGAAATACGGCATTTCGACTTCGCATTTTTACTGGATCGGCGCGGTACCCGCGATGTTGTTTGTCGGGATTTTTATGATGCCGTTTTACTACGGGTCGCGGGCACGCTCGGTTCCGGAATATCTCAAACTTCGATTTGATGAGAAAACGCGCGGATTCAACGCTATTTCCTTTGCGGTGATGACGGTATTTTCTTCGGGCGTTTCGATGTACGCGATGGGCAAGCTGCTGCAGCTGTTGCTGGGATGGAATTTCACGGCGGCGATCCTGATTTCCGCGTTGATCGTGCTGGCGTACACATTTCTGGGCGGGCTTACCTCTGCGATTTACAACGAGGTGCTGCAGTTTTTTCTGATCGTGATGGGATTTATTCCGCTGGTGTATCTCGGCCTGAGAGATGTTGGGGGTTGGGAGGGACTGAAAGTCCGGATTGCGAACGATGCGATGGTGCATTCGTGGAAGTACATGGGGCACGCCAGTGACAATCCGATGGGCGTCGAGTGGTTCGGGATGTTGATGGGGCTGGCGTTTGTACTGTCGTTTGGTTACTGGTGCACGGATTTTCTGGTAGTGCAGCGGGCGATGGCGGCGGATTCGATGACCGCGGCGAGGCGAACGCCGGTGATCGCGGCATTCCCGAAAATGGTTTTCCCGTTTCTGGTGATTTTGCCCGGAATGATCGCCGGGGTGGTGACGAGTTCCAGAATGCATGACGCGAGCGCAAAAGAAAGCGTCGTCGCAGGGACTGCCGCGCAATCGTCGTTTTTTACCGGTGGGAAAGGGATTATTCCGCCGAAATACGACGAGGAGGGCAAACCAGTGCTGGTGGGAGGAAAACCGGTGCTGGATTATGATTTGGCCACGCCGATGATGCTGGTGCGTTATTTTCCTTCGGGGCTGCTCGGGCTGGGGCTTTGCGCGCTGATCGCTTCGTTCATGTCGGGGATGGCGGGGAACACGACGGCGTTCAACACTGTTTGGACGTACGACATCTACCAGAGTTACATCAACAAGACGGCGAGCGATCAGCATTACTTATGGATGGGACGCGCGTCCACTATCTTTGGGCTGGCGATATCGCTTATGGCGGCGTTTGTGGCGAAGGAGTTCAACAATATCCTGGACGTGCTGCAACTTGTGTTTGCGTTCGTGAATGCGCCTTTGTTTGCGACGTTCATGCTAGGAATGTTCTGGAAGCGCACGACGGGGCACGGCGCGTTCTGGGGGTTGTTGGGAGGAACAGTTGCCGCGGCGACGCATTACGGATTGACGCTGCCGGCGGGAGCGGTTATGGGAGTGAAGGGCGGGTATCTGGGGCCGATCCTGCACGTTTATCCGAGCGAGATGGCCCAGAATTTCTGGACGGCGATTTTCGCGTGGGTGGGATGCTTTACTCTTACAGTCGTTATCTCCCTACTGACTGCGCCGCGCCCGGAACAAGAATTGAAGGGCCTGGTGTATTCGCTGACTGCGAAACCGGAAGAGAGCGGACTGAAATGGTACCAGAAGCCTGCCACGCTGGCGTTGATTGTGCTGGTGCTGCTTGTGGGTTTGAATCTGGTTTTCTGGTAGAAGCACGCGACTCGCGGGCAGCGAAGGAGGGGCGATGGGATTTGATATCCGGATGCCAATCGGGATGCTGTTCACTTTGTTTGGAATTCTACTGATTGGGTATGGCGCGGCTACGCGCGGGAGCGCGATATACGTGGAGCATTCCCTTGGACTGAACATGAATTTGTGGTGGGGCGTGGTGCTGGTGGCTTTTGGGCTAGTCATGCTGGCCCTGACGCGTTTGCGGCGGAAGCAATAGCCGACCCTTGATAAAGCAAAACCAAGTGCCTGGCGGCCATAAAATTAGTCCGAGGTGCGAGCGAGGTGAGGCGATGACTTCTGAGCTGGACTACCAGGCGATGCTCGCGGTTGCGCTTGCAGAGGCGCGAGTTGGCCTGAAGGAAGGCGGCATTCCGATCGGTGCCGCGATTTTTGAGCAGACGGGCCAGTTGATTGGCGCGGGACACAATCGGCGGGTGCAGCAGGGCGATCCTTCGCTGCACGGAGAGACGGATGCGTTTCGAAAAGCGGGCCGCCAGAAGAGTTATCGTAAATTAATCATGGTGACGACACTGGCGCCGTGCTGGTATTGCAGCGGGCTGGTGCGGCAGTTTGGATTTGGAACCGTGATTATTGGAGAGAGCCGGAACTTTCAGGGAGGGATCGAGTGGTTGCGCTCGCTGGGAGTGAAGGTGATCGATCTGGACTCGCCAGTGTGCGTTTCGCTGCTGGGCGAGTATATCCGGGCAAATCCCGTCGTCTGGAACGAGGATATCGGCGAAGAATAGAAGCTATTCCGCCCGCGCGGTGGATGCTGCGGCTTGCGATTTCCCTGAGGTAGCCGATTCGCGAATCAGCAACGGAAAGCGGGGGAAAGAAAAGCTGCCGGCGACGTCGTCGATGACATTTACCTGGCAGAGATAGAGGCCGGGCTTTAGGGATTGCAGCGGCACATCGATCTGAAAGATGACGGCTTTGCGATCGGGGGCGGTGACTTCGTTGGCGACGACGGGCTTGGATTCATAGACCTTCGTTGGGCCCTGGAGAAATTCGATGCTGGTGAGGACGCGAACAGAATCACGAGAAGGCTTTGCTGGCTCGGGAGATTTCCCTGATTCTGGCTGTCCAGCGGCGGGAGCCGGCGTGATTTGCGCGGTGTTCTTCCCTTTTGCCGCGTCATAGACTTCGTACTGCAGATAGAGATGCTGATCCGGGGTGAAGACATGCGTGATGTTGGGGACGAGTTCCATCTGGTCACGCACCAGCGGATTGGTGGCGGGTTTTTTGCCGGTTGAAGGGACGCGCAGACTGCTTAGCACTACCGAGCTCATTTTCAGCGGAGACTTGCGCAGGTCCGGAATGCGGACGTCAGTTTCGAAAGAGCCCATGCGGCCGGTCTGATTTTCCCGAATCACAAACTTGAGATGGTAATTGCCGGGAGCGAGGAGGAAGCCGGTGTTGTACTGAACGTTTTTGCGGCGGACTTCGCGCGAGCTTTCGACGGCGAGTTTCACGGTGTCGCGCAGGCGGCCGACCGGGAATTTGCCGCTTTCGAGGGCCTGGCCGATGATGTCGATGGTGACGTTGTCTTTGTCTTTTTCGGTGACGAAGGGAATTTGCGAGCCGGGGATGACTAGCGAGACTTCCAGATAGTAGTGCGAAGCGTCTTTCCGGAAATACGATTCGCCCGCGTAAACGGGGACGTCCACGCGCGGCAGCTGGGAGGCGAGTTCGTCTTCGAGTTGCTGCTCGCGGTCGGCGCGGTCCAGATGCTCGAAATCGCGGCCGGCATAATAGCCGGAACGGAAATCCAGTTTCAATTCGGGGCGATTGATGGTGACTTTCAGATGGCGAAATCTGCCGTCCTTTGCGGGATTGCTGCTGGTGAAGCCGAGAACGTAATAAACGGAACTGTCTTTTTGCACCTGGGAGAAAATGGTGCTGAAATCGTTGGAGTCGAAGAAGGCTTTCCCGCCCGTGTCGGAGGAAAGCGTAGCGAGCGTGTCCTGCGAGGAGGCGTTGCCGTTCAGATCGTTGAGCGTGGAGGCGCCCGAGTAAGCGGATTGGCCGTGCAAGCTGGCGTTTTGTGCTTCGCCGCCCGGAGGAAAGGCTTGGAGGCCGCGGACGTCGAGAGAGTAGATGGAAGCGTTGGCCTTGACGGCAGCGGCGGTGGCGGCGCGCAAGGCGGACTGGTTGTCCACGCCGGTTTGGGTGATGCCATTGCTGAAATAGATGATGCTTTTCTTCTCGGGGAGCTTACCGAGCGCCTGCATGAGGGATTGCAGCGCGAGGAGTTTGCGATCCGCCGTGAATGTGTTGAGGTCGGTATCGTCTTCGGTGAATGAACCGCTGGTTTCGGCTGTGCCTTCGGCGCTGCCGGTGGTGCCATTGTCGAAGCCCTGGCCCTGACCGGAATTGTAGCTTGTGAGCAGGGCAAGTAGTTTGGCCTTGTCGTCGGTGAAGTCGCAATCGACGTGCATGTTGGTGGCGAGGGAGACGAGAGCGATCAGGTCGGCGGGCTGCATTTTTGTGTTGACGAATTTCTTGGCGGCGTCCACGGAACGGTCGATTTGTTCGGGTTCCATGGCGGAAAAATCAAAGAAGAGAACGATCAGGCGACGGTCGCGGGCGTCGAGCGTCGGCGGAGCTTTTTTCGTGGAGTGCAAGAGCGTGCCGGGCACATTGCCGGAGACGGTTGCGCCGGCAGTCATCGGCAACTGATCCACATCCTCAAAATCGAACGTAGAGATCTGCTGTTTTTTGCCGTCTTCGTAGAGAGTGAAGTCTCCCTGCTTCAGATCGCGGACGGGATTTCCCTTTTTGTCGCGGGCAACGACGTTGACGAGGACGAGTTCGGTGGAGACATGGATTGCGGGTGTGCCGACGCCCGGCTTCTCGGGTTCCTGGGCCACAAGAGGTGACATGGGAAGGAAAAGGGCAACGGCGGCGAGAATGGCGACGATTTTTTGCGTTAATCGCATAGTCATCAGTTCTCAAAAACGAAAACGAGCCTGCACCGTGATGCGCCGCATGTTGCCGACAGAGGTGACTTCGCCAAAAGTCAGCGAGTTCACGGCTGTGTTGATTGAGGCAAAGTTCACATGATTGAAGACGTTGTTCGCCGTGAAGCGCAAATCGAGGTTGCGGGATTCCTTGATGGGAATCGAGCGATTGATGCTCATGTTGAAAATTATGCTTCCCGGCCCTTCGATGGTGTTTCGTCCGGCGTCGCCGAAGGTCGAGCCGGTGGGGTTCACGCAGGTCGCTCCCGGGGTGCAAAACGCGGCGGTGATGAACCATGCGAGTGCGGTTGGATTGGGAAGCGAGATCGCTTGGCCGGGAACGACGTTTGCACGCTGCGAGCCGCTGACACCGCGAGCGATGTCCACGGAGCCGCCGAGGATGCTGGGAGTGAAATAAAGGCCGGAAGCAACGGTGAAATCGCCGCTCCACTGCCAATTGGAAAGAATGTGAGCCCAGGCCCCTGTTTGCGCAAAACGGTGGTTCTCGCCGAAGGGGAGATCGTAAATCCAGTTGCCGGTGAACTTGTGGGTCTGGTTGAAGCTGGATAGCCCGCGGTCCGCGGGAAGATCGAATGGATTTTGCGCCACGATCACGCCACTGCCGCCGATAGAAGAGGCATCGTCCAGAGATTTCGAGAACACATACTGCGCGCCGAATCCGAGGCCTTTGGACATGCGCCTGCGGACGCGAACCGATGCGGCGTGCAGAGTGGAGTCTCCCTCGGAGGATTCGTAGATGAACGGTTGATTGCCGGCAACGAGTAAGGCGCGTTCGGAGTCGAGGCGCGTGCCTTTGGCTCCGTTGTAGCCGATGTTCAGGACCACGTTGCGGTGAAATTCGTGCTGGATGTCGAGATTCCAGATTTGGACATAGCCGAGCGCGTAATCAGGATTGACGGCGAAATTATTCGTTACGGTGGATTGGGAGGCGGCGGGAAAACCGTTGACGAGGGTGAGCGGCGTTGGGCCGGTGAGGCCAGCGACATTTGTGGAGTTTGTAGCGGTGTTGGCAAAGGGCGGTTGAAAGGCGAAATTCTGAATCATGGAGCCGTATTGGGCGAGATTGTAGTTGATGCCGTAGCCGGCGCGGACAACTGTTTTCTGGGCGGGCTTCCAGGCGAGGCCGATGCGCGGGGCAAAATTGTTGCGGTCGGGATTGACAAGTGCGGGATTACCGGAGGTCAGGAAAGTGCCGGAACCCGTGGCCAGGACTGCGCCCGCAGGGACAACGGCCGCGGCGGTGGCAAAGTCTGGGCCAACTTCCAGATTGGCGATGCGATCCTGGGCCTCGGTGTAGGGGCCGATGTATTCGTAGCGAAGGCCGATGTTCAGCGAGAGGCTTGGACGGATGCGCCAATCATCCTGGGCGAAAAAATCGAACGAGTTGGCTCGGAAATTGTAAGCGCTGGCGCCGAACTGTAGAGAAGTTTGTTGGGGAAAACCGAGGAGGAAATCAGCGAAATCGTAGCCGGTGTTGACGATTGGCTGGGTGGTGCCAGGAGCGTATTGGGAAGTGGCAAAACCGGTAAATACAAAACTTCCTTCGGCGTTCCTGGCGGACTCGAAGCTTTGGAGAATGCGCCGATAGTCTCCGCCGAAGCGCCAATTGTGCTTGCCGTGATTCCAGTTGAGCGTGTCGGAGATGGTATAGGTCTGATCGAGTTCGCGGCGAGGAGTTGGATCGATGAGGCCACCGAAGGAAGTGAAGTTGATGCCCGGCAAACCCCAGTCAAAGGGGCTGTTGGAGATTCCGTTGATTCCCGCGCCGCCGGGCCCCGCAACGTCCGTAGTATTGGAAAAGAGATTCGTAGTGGAGGCGTGATTGTGGTTGTAATTCACGCGGAGATTATTGGTGGCGTGATTCTTGCCGTAGACCCAGCCGGCGCTGGCATTCAGACCTTGTGTGCTGGTGCCGCCGGCTAGCGATGGGAACGGATTCACGACGTTTGTGGAATTGCGCGACCAGTTAAAGCCGAAATTGATGTTGTTTTGGCGGCGGCCGCCGTTCCGACCTCCGCCACCGCCTCCCGGGACGAGGGCCGGGCCGGTGCTGGAACCGAAATTGTGAACGAGGCGCAGGATTACGGCGTCGGAGTTGCTGGCGTCGGAGGTGACGAAGTGAAAGTTCTGACCGGTTGTGGTCAACGGGATATTGGGCAACGGAATAAATTGCAGGAGGGACTTCGCGGCGGAACTGAACATGGTCGGGTCGATTGCGTTCGGCACGCCGTTGAACTGATATTGCTGGCCGGTGGCCGGATTGAAGATTTCCACCGGGGCGCCATTGTTATAGGCGGCGTTTGAGAAATTGCCGTTGCGTTCGTCGAGCGTTGGAACGGTGGAGAACGCATCGTAGGGAGTGTCGCCGCGCGAGCCATTCCAGCCGGCGAAGAAAAACCATTTGTTCCCGCCGTTGAATATTTTGGGAATATTCAGCGGGCCGCCAATATTTACGCCGAAATGCGACTGGTTGTATTGCGATTTTGTGGTGGGAAATCCGCTAAGCGAAAAGGGAGTGGCGTCGAGGGAAGAGTTGTCGTCAGAGAAATAGAGGACGCCGTGGGGCTGATTGATGTTGAATCCGCGGCCTCCCATGCGGCCAATCATGATCGGGCCGCCGCCCATTCCCCTGCCCTGTCCGCCGGGGCCGGGTCCGCCGCCTAGACCGCCGAATCCTTCCCGTTGCATGCGGTCGCGAAATTCCTGGATGCGATCCTGCAGATCCTGTTCGCTACCGCCGCCGAAATCCTGCGTGCGGCCTTGCGCGCCACTGATGCTGATGGATTCGGTGGGGCCTTCCGCGCCGGCACCGTTCAGGGGCAGAGAGGCGAAGTCATTGGAGTTTTGTGATGCACCAGATGCACCGTTGCCGGCGAAACCGGGGTTGCCTCCGGCGAGGGACGACAGCGCGCTATCGAGGGCGAGGCTTTGGAAGCCACGGCCGGCAGCTACGCTGGCGTTGTTGGACTTGTTCGATTGTTCCTGCTGGCGAGAAGCCAAAATCAATTCGGCGTCGATTTTTCCTGAAGGATTCGTGGGATTGAGGACGAGTTCCTGGGTGAAGAGAGAGAAGCCCATAAATTCGATGCGAAGGACGTAGCGGCCGCGGACGATGCCTGTGAATGCGAATTTTCCTTCGCCGTCGGTGACGGCAGAATATTTTTTGCCGGTGAGGGTGTTCGAAGCGGTTACGGTCGCGCCGGGCAGGGGAGTTTTTCCGCTACGGGCTGTGCCGTTGATCTCATAGGAAGTTGGCGGAGCGTTTTGCGCGTCGACTTGTGGTGCGGGCGCGGGGCTGGGTTGGGGAGCGGCGTCTTGTGACTGGACGTGCGAGGCGAGGAGCAGCGCGAGCGGGAGAAGTGTGTATACGCCGCGAAGCGATGACTTCAACTAGAACTCCCTTGATTGGCTATTGCTGCGGGGGATTGCTCGCGGGTGCGTTGGTCGATGCATTGCCAGCCTGACCGGTGTGTCCTTGGGCAAACTGTTGCAAGCGCTCCCACTGTTCGGCAGAAAGAAGGATCACGGCTTTTGGAACAAAGGCATTATTTTGCAAGCCGCCGCGGACGACGATGTGGTCGCCGGGTTGAATGTCCGCCATCGTGATGCTTTCGCGACCTCTGCGAAGGGAGGTGTCCTCGTTGAGTTCGAGCGTTTGCGTGACGTTGTCCGCGCGCAATACGGAGAGCTTCGGCGCGTCAACGGATTTCACTACGCCGGCGACGAAGTCCTTGCCCATTTCGCCAAATGCTGCGCCGGCACCCATTGCTCCAGGCCCGCCGTTTGCCGAGCGTCCGCTGAGGGATTGAGCGGTCACGGAGTGATCGGCATTTTCGTCGCCACGGGCCATGACGAAATCGCCGACTTTGAAGTCAGAAAGCTGGGCAGGCTGGCGATCTTTGCGGTATTCGGTTTTGTCCGTGAGGCTGATTGTTACGGTTGAGCCGTCGGGCCGTGCGACCAGGATCGAGTTACCGTGAATGGCCGTAATCTTGCCGACGGTTCCGTGACCCTCTCTTGCGCTACCGCGCCCGGAATTGCGGTCGCCGCCGGGAGGCGGAGCCTGAACTTGATCCTGGGGTGCGGAGGGCGGATCAGGAGTTTGCGCCGGGGTGGCAACTCCGATGGATAAAAATAGAAAGCTCAACAAGTAAAGGCGCTTCTGATTCATGGGTATGGTTTCCTCGGTGAAACTGCTCGTTAATGAAGACGCAAGCCCGGCGGCCAAAGTAACGCGAAGCAAACGCGTGGGGCGGTAGAACGGACGCTGCCTCAACCTTAAGTAATTCCGGAAAAGCAGGCGGAAAGTTCCCGGCAAGTGCTCGCCGCGGAGAGCGAAAACGCTGCCTGATTCTCACTTCCAGTGTAATTGGTGTTGCGAGCGATGATCGGTCCGATGCTCGCCCGCAACATACTGATTAGCAATACCTTATTGAGGGGTGGCTGGATTTTACGGCTGGACGCTTTCGACGGCGAGTGTTCGTACGCCGTTCGCGCCGAGCGTTCTGCCTTTCAGTACGATTCCGGGAACACCAATGAGATCGAGAACCGTTTCGGGTAGTTGTACGCCGTTGCGCGCGGTCAGGACAACGTATACAAGCCCGCCTTGATCGGAAATAAAGAGCAGGGGGCTGCCGGCGGCGGCGCAGAATTTTGCGCAGAAGGCGTGGTCGTAGTCGTGGGTGTGAGTTGCGAGAAAGCAATTGGCGTCGGTGAGTTCGCCCCGGAGATTTACGGAATCTCCGGGCACAGGCTGACCGGCGAGAAGTTCGATGTTCCCCTCATTGGCCAATTTTTGGGCTTTGGGAAGATTTGAAACCAGAAGCCGGACTTTAGCGAACGGCATGCTATTCAGGCCGTTGTTGTCTCCGAACTGGAAAGCGGCCAATACCAGAACGGCGAGAAAAGTGAGCGGGGCGATCAGGAATATTTTAGTTTGACGCGCTCTTTGGGATGCTGCTTTCATGTTTCCGCTCGCTGGAACTTTTCTGCTCTTTGTTGGCCGTGTAGCTGACGCGCCAGATGGAGTTCGAGCCGTCATCGGTTACCAGCAGCGACCCATCCGGAGCCACGGTGATGCCGACGGGACGTCCCCAGACGTGACCGTTGTCGACCACGAACCCGGTGATGAAATCTTCGTACTCGCCGCTGGCACGGCCGGTCTGATGCATGGGGATCCGAATCACTTCATAGCCGGCGCGGACGGAACGATTCCAGGAGCCGTGTTCGGAGGCGAAGATATCGCCGCGATATTCCGGGGGAAATTGGGAGCCCTCATAGAAAGCCATTTCGAGAGAAGCGTTGTGAGGCTGGAGGAGAACATCGGGAACGATTGCCTTGTCTTTCAATTCGGGGTGCTTGCCGTTGTGACGCGGATCTTGATGGCCGCCGATGTACCACCAAGGCCAACCGTAGAAACCGCCGTCCTGAACACGGGTGATGTAATCGGGGACGAGATTGTCTCCCAAGCCGTCGCGTTCGTTGACGGAACACCATAGCTCGTTGGTTTTCGGATTGATCGCCAAGCCGCCGCCGGCATTACGGATTCCGTAGGCGTAGACGCGCATTTCGGAGCCGTCGGGGTTGAATTGCAAAATGTCGGCGCGGTTTTTTTCTTCGGGGGTCGTATCGGGGTCGTCGACATTTGATGCCGAGCCGACGGCGACGAACATTTTTTTGCCGTCGGCGGCAAATTGCACATCGCGAGTCCAATGGCCGCCGGAGGGAAGATCGGCGAGGTGCTGTGCCGGGCCGGATGCCTTCAAGTCTCCGTTCTTATACGGAATGCGAACGACGGAGTCTGTGTTGCCGATGTAGATCCATTGCGGGTCGTTTCCCGGCGGATAGAAGGCGATGCCATAAGGACGGTTGAGTCCTTCAACGAAAACGGAGGTTTCGCTGGGTTTGCCGGCGGTTGTGATTCCGCGGAAGACCTTGATTTTACCGCTGCTGCTTTCAGCCAAAAAGAAATCGCCGTTGGGAGCGGCGCGGATCAAACGGGGATTGTCGAGTCCCGTTGCGTAGAGCTGGACGGTGAAACCGTCCGGCCCTTTCGGCCAGGCATCATCGGGGCGCGCCACGAGTTGAGGGCCATTGTTGGCCGAGTCGGTCCCGTAGGGAGCGGGAAGATCCTGAACGGAGATCTTGCGGAGCTTTCCGGGCTGCTCGACGCGAAAATCCGTGTAAGGCGGTTCGGGCAGAGGCGCGCTGGTTTTCACGGGAGTAAATTCCGCAGGCGCAGAGCCGGGCTTGCTTTCCTTCGCGGAGGATTTGAGTGATTTCAAATAGGCGACGATCTGCCAACGTTGCTGTTCGGAAAGGCTGCCCCAGGCGGGCATACCGTTGCCCACGGCGCCGGTGGTGATGAACCAGAAGATTTCGCCGTCGGGCGCCGATTGCGTGGGCCCCTGAGAAAGGGAGGGGATGTTACCGCTTCCTTGCCCGGTTGTGCCATGGCAGGCCGAGCAATTCGCAGCGTAAAGTTTTGTTCCGGCCACGACGGCCGCGTGCTGACCCGCGAGCGGGTTCTTCTGGTGCAACGTGGATGCCGGCGCGTTGTGAAAGTGGGGGTCCTGTGCCAGGGAAATGGCTGGGATGGCACAAAGTGCCGCGACCATAAGATACGAGCGAGTTCTGACGTTCAAGTTTTCCTCCAACAGTTTTATGGTTGCAGCCCGGGACTGCGGAAACAACTTTGAGTGAAGTGCCCGCCGCGGTGCGCTTCCTCTTCGCTGACCAAACACGAACCGCAGCTGTTTCCTTGCGGCTAGAGCGCCACGCCCGGCACGGGGCGCGATAACCCCAGCTTGTGCATCTTGCTGACCAATGTGGTTCGCTTGAGACCGAGGCGAATCGCGGCGCCGCGCGGGCCGCCTAGAACCCAGTTTGTTTCGCGAAGGATTTTCAGGATGTGGCTGGACTCCGCCTGGCGAAGTGTCACGACGGGGAGTGGTTCGGGGCTCGCGGGGATTCTCAGATCCTCGAGCGGAGCATTCAGGGTTGACCCGGTGGTCAGGATGACCGCTCGCTCGATGAAATTCTGGAGTTCCCGCACGTTTCCCGGCCAGAGATGCTGTTTCAATCTCTCCACTGTTGATTGCGGAATGGTGTCAATCCGCTTGTCCATGCGGCGGGAATATTCTTTCAGGAAGTGCTCCGCCAACAATGGGATGTCTTCGGTGCGCTCGCGAAGGGCAGGAATCTTGATGGGAAACACGTTCAGACGGAAGTACAGATCGCTGCGGAACTCCTGGTCGGAAACCATCTCCGCCAAATTGCGGTTGGTGGCCGCGACAAGACGCACGTTGACGCGTTGTGTTTGCATACCGCCAAGCCGTTCGAATTCCTGCTCCTGCAAAACGCGCAGGAGCTTTACCTGAAGCTCCAGGGGAATTTCACCGACTTCGTCCAGAAAAAGGGTTCCCTGATCCGCGAGTTCGAACCGCCCGAGCTTGCGGGCGATCGCCCCGGTGAAGGCGCCACGTTCGTGGCCGAAAAGTTCGCTCTCGAGGAGTCCGTGCGGAATGGCGGCGCAATTGAACTTGATCAAAGTGCGATTCTTTCGCTGGCTGAGGTTGTGGACGGCGCTGGAAACGAGTTCCTTGCCGGTGCCGGTTTCTCCTTCGAGCAAGACAGTAGAATCAGCCAAGGCGACCGCGCGCACCTGTTTCTTCACGTGTTGGATTGCTTCACTCGAGCCAATCAGTCCCGCAAAAGCATCGGGGACAGCGAGCGCATTTGATGAGCGCGAATGGACGCGAACGTCCTCGAATTCAGAGGCTGGATCACCACTGCGAAACGCCTGGGATGGATTCTTCCGCCAGGCTACGGGAGCTGAAGGCTGGAATGAAAAAGTTGTGGAAGCCATTTCGTTCTCCTTCAAAAATAAAATACCTATTGCCGTGTGAACACCGGCCGGAACCTGCGCGACTCTTTAGCCCTCTTCCCCTGAAGATGTGGAATTCCCGCGACTCGCTTCCCTGGTGATCCATTCACGAATATAAGGCGAACAGTTGTGGACCGAGACCCCTTCCCTTTCGCAGGCGACGAGAAATTCAACGGCTTCGCGGTCCAACAGATTGACCTCGCGAAGATTGAGAGCTACTTTAAGCTCTTCCTTTCGGATGAGTCTGCGGAGCTCATTGACGTACTTAAATTGAAGTCGTCCCGAGAGCGCAAATTCCACGGTGTCTTCCCCAGTCTGGTGTCTCGAAATTTTCAGCATGGCCTCGATCAATTACCCACAAAGGAATAGGGCAAGCCGGATTCCATTCGCAAGCAACTGATTACAAACAGCTTGCGAGGGGAAAAATCTGTGAATGCTCGCGAATCTTCACGAATTCCCGAGAATTCGGGAGGCAAACCTGAGGATATGACAGAGGAACGATTACCCCGTTTTGAATTTGGCTTTCTTGATTCTGAGAGTTTTGATTTTCGATTCCAAGGTGGAGGCCGGGACGCCCAACTTCGCGGCGGCACCGGAGCTTCCGGATACGCGGCCGTTCGCTTCGGCCAAGGCGGCTTCGATCATTTCCCGCTCCTGGTCCAGAATTCTTTTGTTGAGGGAAGTCATGGGACCGTCGGAGGCGGTAGGTTGCGAGGAAAACCAGCTCTCGTCCACGGCAAAGACGCCTGATTCACTGAGGATCACGGACCGCTCGATCACGTTCTGGAGTTCACGGATGTTGCCGGGCCAGGAGTAATTGCTCAGCAGCTCCAGCGAGCGCTTTTCGATGCTGTTTATATTCTTTGGTACTTTCTCAGAAAAACGGTCGATGAAGTAATTGACGAGCAGAGGGATATCTTCAAATCGCTGGCGCAAGGGTGGCACTTCGATCGGGAAAACATTCAGCCGGTAAAAAAGATCGGAGCGGAAGATGCCGGCGGCGACGGCTGTGGCAAGATCCCGGTTGGTGGCCGCGATAACGCGAACATTCGCGGAGATCGAATGGTTGCTGCCGACACGTTCGAACTCGCGTTCCTGAACTACGCGCAGCAACGCTACCTGCGTTTCCGCGGGGAGTTCGCCGACTTCATCGAGGAAAAGGGTGCCACCGTCGGCGAGTTCGAAGCGGCCGAGGCGCCGCTGGAAGGCTCCCGTGAAGGCGCCCTTTTCATGGCCGAAGAGTTCCGATGCGATTAGAGAAGGCGGAATGGCGGCGCAGTTGACGCTGACGAACGCGCGGCCGGATCGCTGCGAACGCTTGTGAATGGCCCGCGCGATGAGTTCCTTACCGGTGCCGGTTTCGCCGGTAATCAAAACTGTGGAATCGCTGGGAGCTACTTTCGCCACGCGCGACAACACTTCCTGAAGGGCTGGCGAGGTTCCGATAATCTCCTCAAACATCGAGGCATGGTCTACTTCCTCGCGAAGGGCCAGATTTTCCTCATAGAGTTTCTCCTTGAGGGCTTTGATTTCCTCAAAGGCTTTCTGCAACGCTTCGTCGGCCTTTATTCGATCCTCGCGGGCGCGAATGGCGGAGATTCCGAAGGCGAGATTGTCGGCCAGCTCCACGTACTGCTCAAATGTGTTCTCATTGAATTGGCCGGTTTCCGCTGAGTAAAGAGACAACACACCGAAGGTTGTTGCGCCGCTGGCCAACGGCAAGGACAGTGAGGAAGCGTAGCCGTGGGCGAGCGCGCGTTCCCGCCAGGGAGCAAATTTTTGTTCCACGCGAATGTTTTTCGCCCAGGCCGGCTTACCGGTCCGCAATGCTGTGCCAGAAGGGCCTTGACCGCGCTCGTTGTCGGCCAGGGTCGCAGAAACGGCTGCCAAGTAGCCATATTCATGCCCGGCATGGGCAACGGGCAGTATTGATTTTTCGGCGTCGTCCTGCGGATAGCCCACCCAGACCATGCGGAATCCGCCGACCTCGACGAGGATCCGGCAGATCGACTGCAACAACCCGTTTTCGTCTGTGGCGCGGAGCAGAGCGAGGTTGCAATGATGGAGTGTTTGCATCGTGCTGTCCATCGCAGTCATTCTCCTGCGAGGTGGACCGAGCGGAGATGTGTGTTTTCGTTTTGCGTCTTAAGCACTGGAATACCTGCTCCCTTTCGCCCTTATGCCTTCACCAGTGTTGCTATCGTGTCCATCGGGGGCATGGAAGAGACACGCACACTCGAAACTCAAACTGAGTCTGGGGCTCTCTTTGGATGCAGTGAGTCACCATATCGGCTCGGTGTCGACAGACTGACGTGTCATAGCTCTCCCTTGGGTATCAGGTGGTCTGCGCTGCCGCTAAGCCATTCATTGGATAGGGATACAGACCGTCCACAGAGAAGAATCACATGGCATCAGGGGTGCTTTGGTGACTGTGGACTAATTTATGGGAACAATCATCCAGGCAGAAGCCGACCTGCGCAAAACCTCAGGGTCAATCGAGGTTCCGGGGGGCGGGATTTCGCTCCGCGCCGGCACTGATGGCGGACGGCTTTCGCGTCTTGCTGCTGAAACGATCACGGCCCTGAAATCTTCCACCTGGTGGGCGTTTCTGGTGGTGGTGCTGGCAATCGGGTGCGTCGCCTACGCCGACAACAAAGTGGAAGGCGTTTCGCTTGGCTACCTCTATATATTGCCGCTTTCTTTCAGCGCAATTCTGCTTTCGCCCCGCCTGACATATGCAATCGTCGTTGTCTGCATTTTCTTCCATGACCTTTTTGGCCCGCCCATCCACCATATTCAGGGACGTATCCTGCACAATCTGGCGGCACTCATCGGATTCACTTTTGTGGTGGCAGTTCTGCAGTGGTTTGTGGCACAGCGGAACGCCCAGAATGAAGTGACCCGGCAACAGCGAGACGCGCTGTTGAAAGAAGTGGAGTTGGCGGCGGAGGTGCAACGGTTGTTTCTTCCGCGGAGCGATCCGGACATGGATGGATTTGAGCTGGCCGGCGCCATGCATCCCGCTCGAGTGGTGGGAGGCGACTACTACGATTACCTTGCGCGCCCGGACGGAAGAATGAGGCTGGTCATCGCTGACGTTTCCGGAAAAGGAGTCGCGGCGGCGCTGCTGATGTCGGCGACTGCGGCGGCTGTTCAACTGGAGACCAACGAACCACGAAAGTTGGGCGATGTTGCCAGACACCTGAACAACGAACTGTTTGCTCTGCAGGACAACGGCCGATTTGTCACGGTGCTGCTCGGGGAACTCGATCCCCGGTCGGGCCGGCTGAAGTACATCAATTGCGGGCACAATCCGGCGCTGCTGGTTCGCGCGGATGGCGGAGAGGTGGTCTGGCTGCATGCTTCTTGCACGCCTGTGGGCATGTCGCCAGAGATGGATTGCGCGCTTGACGAAATTACGCTTGCTCCGGGAGACATCATGGTGTGGTACACGGACGGGCTCACGGAGGCCAGCAATCGAGATGCGACTGAGTTTGGGACCAAGCGATTGCTGGAGTCGGTGCGAGTGTACTCCAGTAGCAGCGCGAGAGAGATTTGCGATCATCTCTGGCGCGACGTCGCGGCATTCACACAAAGGGATTCCCTGGACGACGATCTGACGCTGATGGTGATTAAGATGAAAAATGTTTTGGGGCCAAATCCTTTCCCGCCGTTTTCTGATTGATTTAGATTTGGCTGCCCGACTTTCGCCTGATTCTGCAACTGGCGGGCGAGGTTCACGCTGCGATGCCCGCGACGTCTACCGCGTTCGAAGTGAACACAGCGTCCCTCAACAGGTACGGTGACTTGGATTTCTCGGCGGTGATGGAGTACATGGAGCAAGTCTCGGCGAAGAATGCCCCAAGCTTTTCCACGACAAGATGAGGGGCGGGGCGGGAGATAGAAGTGTCAGCATGCCGACATTCCTGGCGAATTGTGGGCAGCTTCCGTGAGACGGCGCTCCCGAGGTACGACAATTCGCTGGCAGGAGTAGGCTTTACTCGCATGACCCGTCTGGCGTCTGACGGCATCCAAAGTGCACCTCTTAGAGCGAAAGTAGGTTTACATTCATGGTCAAGCTCAATGTGAATGGCGTTGATCACTCGTTTGACGGCGATCCAAACATGCCGCTGCTGTGGTATCTCCGCGATGTTCTGGGTCTTACAGGAACAAAATTTGGCTGCGGGGTGGCGCTTTGCGGCGCCTGCACCGTGCACAAAAATGGCGAGGCGATTCGCTCGTGCATCACGCCGCTAAGCGCTGCGGTGGGCAGCAAGATTCGAACGATTGAGGACGTCGGGGCGAATGGATTGCATCCGGTGCAGAAAGCGTGGATTGAGGTGAACGCGCCGCAATGCGGATACTGCCAATCCGGGCAGATCATGCAGGCAATTGCGTTGTTGAAGAGCAAGCCTCATCCGACAGACCAGGATATTGACGATGGCATGGCGGGCAACATCTGCCGGTGCGGAACTTACCAACGAATTCGAGCGGCGATCAAGCTGGCAGCGGAGAAGAGCGCATGAGAAACATTGAAAACGTAAGCCGCCGCCGGTTTCTGAAGGGAGTTGTCGGCACGGGAGCGTTTGTGCTGGCCGTTCGATACGTTCCACCGATTTTTTCGCGTCACCCGGCGCCCGATGGACAGACTGAGGCTGACCGGGCGCCATTGCATCCGAATGTCTTTGTGGGAATTGAAACGGATGGGACGGTGCACATCGTCGCGCACCGTTCGGAAATGGGCACCGCGATACGTACGACGCTTCCGCTGGTGGTGGCGGATGAACTGGACGCGGACTGGAACCGCGTGAAAATTGATCAAGCCATCGGCGACAAAAGATACGGAGATCAGAACACCGACGGCTCGCATTCCGTTCGCAGCTTTTTTGACACGATGCGGGAATGCGGGGCCTCCGCGCGCTGGATGCTGGTGCAGGCCGCCGCGCAGAAGTGGAATGTGCCGGCCACCGAATGTTCGACGGAGCCGCATACAGTTGTACATGCGAAGAGCGGGCGCAAGCTGGGGTATGGGGAATTGGCTTTGGCGGCGGCGAAACTCGACGTTCCCAAGAAGGAGCAACTGACATTCAAGAAGCCGGCGGAGTGGCGATACATCGGCAAGGGCAAGACCAGTTATGACCTTGAGAACCTCTGCACTGGGAAAGCGATTTACGGAATGGACGCGAAGCTCGATGGCATGGTTTACGCGTCGATTGAGCGCCCACCTGTTTATGGCGGGAAGGTGAAGAGTTACGACGAGCAGGAAGCGCTGAAAGTTTCGGGCGTTCATCAGACCATGCTGATTGATCCGTTCAAACCGCCGGCGGCGTTTCAGCCGCTCGGCGGGGTGGCCGTGCTGGCGGACAATTCGTGGGCCGCATTTCAGGGCCGGAAGAAGTTGAAGATCACGTGGGACAACGGAGCGAACGAAACTTACGACTCCGCGGAGTATCAGAAGGAGCTGCAGGATACGGCGCGGAAGCCTGCCAAAGTTATCCGGAGCGTGGGCGACGCAAATGCGGCACTGGCGGCTGCTTCGGGATCCAACGTGGTCGAAGCGGAATACTATGTTCCGCTTCTGGCACATGCGCCGATGGAGCCGATGGTCGCGCTTGCGGAGTTCAAGGATGGAAAGGCGACGATCTGGGCGCCGACGCAGAATCCGCAGGCGGTGCAGGCTATTGTCTCCACGGAGCTTGGCATTCCGACACAGAACGTGATCTGCAACGTGACGCTGCTGGGCGGGGGGTTCGGAAGAAAGTCGAAGCCAGACTACGTGGCGGAGGCGGCTGTGCTGTCCAAGAAAGTTGGACGGCCGGTGAAAGTAGTGTGGACGCGCGAGGACGATATCAAGTTTGATTACTACAACGCGGTTGCGGGGATGTATTTCAAGGCAGCGGTGGACGCGAAGGGAAAGCCGACAGCCTGGCTGCAGAGATCTGTGTTTCCACCCATCACATCTATTTTTGACGTGAATGCGGTTTACGGCGATCCGCCGCATCTCGCGCAGGGCTGGACGGACATGCCGTATGACCTGCCCAACCTGAGCATTGAGAATGGGCCGGCAAAGGCGCACGTCCGGATTGGATGGCTGCGTTCCGTGGCAAATATTTATCATGGGTTCGGAATCCAGTGCTTTACGGATGAGCTCGCGCACCGAGCACATCGCGACCCTTACGAATACCTGCTCGACTTGATCGGGCCGCCGCGCACGATCGACTTCAAGAATGTCGAGTATCCGAATTATGGTGCTTCGCTTGAGACGTATCCCTGGGAAACCGGGCGGCTGCGCCACGTCACGGAACTTGTTGCGGAAAAATCCGGCTGGGCGAAGAAGAAGAGTGTGAAGGGCCATGGCTTCGGCATCGCGGCGCACAAAAGTTTTCTGACCTACGTGGCGACAGTTGTGGAGGTCGAGGTCAACGACCAGGGCGAAATTCGGATTCCGCGGGTTGACACAGCGTTGGACGCGGGGTTGATCGCCAATCCGGAAATTACGACGGCGCAATTTGAGGGCGCTGCGGTTTTTGGGACCAGCATCGTGCGGACGGGAGAGATCACCGCGAAGAATGGGGTGATTCAACAGTCCAATTTCAACGATTATCCCGTGGCGCGGATCAACGAGGCCCCTCAACAAACGAATGTTTATATCGTTGAGAGTTCCGCTCCGCCGGCGGGAGTTGGCGAGCCGGGCGTGCCGCCGTTTGTCGCGGCGCTCTGCAACGCTATTTACGCTGCTACCGGGAAACGCGTTAGGAATCTGCCGCTCTCATCGAGCGGGTTGTTCGGCTAGCCGAGCGCTCATGCATCAGGGGAGGAAGTAAATCATGGCCGACGAAAAAAACCTGCAACACCAAAAAGAGCACTATGATGCGCCGCTTTTGCCGGCGACCAGCAGTCAGGAAAGGTCCGACAAGGGCGTTTCCCGCCGGGAATTCGTGGGCTTTGCGGCCGCGTCCCTGTTTTTCGGCCAAATGAATCAGCCAGCTTTGGCGGCGGAATCCAAAAATGGAATTCCCTATCGAACCTTGGGACGCACGCGGGAAAAAGTTTCGCTGATCGGACTCGGCGGGTATCACCTTGGCAAGCAGGCGGATCCTCAGGAAAGTATCCGCATCATCCGCACGGGCCTTGATGAAGGCGTGAATTTTCTCGACAACTGCTGGGACTACAACGGAGGCGAGAGCGAAGTCCGGATGGGGAACGCACTGCGCGACGGCTATCGGCAGAAGGCATTTCTGATGTCCAAGATTGATGGGCGGACAAAAGCCGCTGCGACCAGCCAGATCAACGAGTCATTGAAACGGCTGCAAACCGACCGGATCGACCTGATGCAGTTTCATGAAGTGATTCGCGAAACCGACCCGGACCGGATTTTTGCGGAGGGTGGAGCGATGGAAGCGGTGCTGGAAGCACAGAAGGCGGGCAAGATTCGCTGCATCGGCTTTACCGGGCACAAGAGTCCGGACATTCACCTGAAAATGCTGGCGACCGCTTCACAACACAATTTCACGTTTGATGCCGTGCAGATGCCGCTGAACGTGATGGACGCACACTTCGAGAGTTTTGAGAAGAAGGTCTTGCCTGTATTGCTGCACAGCGACATCGGTGTACTTGGCATGAAGCCAATGGGCGACCATGTGATCCTGGAAAGCAAGACGGCCACGCCCGTGGAATGCCTGCACTACGCGATGAACCTGCCGACGAGTGTGGTGATTACCGGCTGTGATTCGCTGCCGATTCTTCAGCAGGCGCTTCAGGCGGCCCGCAGCTTTCAAGCGATGAGCGCTTCCGAAGTTTCGACGCTTTTGGCGAAGACGTCGAAAGCCGCAGAGGTCGGAAAGTTTGAATTGTACAAAACTTCTCACCACTTCGATGGCACCTTTGCCAACCCTCAGTGGCTTGGATAGGACCGCCGCGATTTACTAATGCCAAGAAAAGGAAAAGACGAAATGATCGAATACATCAATATAAAAGGTACAACTCTTAAAAGCTCCCGGATTGGATTGGGCACCTGGGCAATCGGCGGCTGGATGTGGGGCGGAACGGACGAAAAAGAGTCCATTCGCACGATTCATACGGCGCTGGATCAGGGGATCAACCTGATCGACACGGCGCCTATTTATGGCCAGGGACGCTCCGAAGAGATCGTTGGCGAGGCCATGCGGCAGTACGGCCGCAGGGACAATATTGTCCTGGCCACCAAAGTGGGGATCGACTGGACGACGGGGACGATTGAACGCAACTCCAGTCGTGAACGAATTTTGAAGGAGTTTGGAGACTCGCTGCGGCGTTTGCAAACCGACTACATTGATATTTATCAGGTGCACTGGCCGGATCCAGTGGCCCCGATCGAGGAGACGGCCGCGACGCTGAAGGAACTGTTTGAGCAAGGGAAGATTCGCGCCATTGGCGTGAGCAACTATTCGCCGGCCCAGATGGATCGCTTCCGAGCCGTTGCGCCGCTGCACACAGTGCAACCGCCCTACAATCTTTTCGAACGGGAGATTGAGGCGGACGTTTTGCCATACGCCCTCAAGAATGGAATCACCGCGCTTACATACGGCGCCATCTGCCGCGGGTTGCTGAGCGGCACAATGCGGGCGGACCGGCAGTTTTCGAAGGACGATTTGCGCAAGTCCAGCGACCCCAAATTCCAGACTCCTCATTTTGCGGAATACCTGGACGCGGCGAAGAAGTTGGATGCGTATGCCCGCGAAAAATTCGCCAAGGGCGTGATTCATCTGGCGGTGCGATGGCTGCTGGATCAGCCCGGAGTTGGAATGGCGCTCTGGGGTGCGCGCCGTCCGGATCAACTTGCACCGATTAGTGAAGTGAGCGGCTGGAAGTTGACGGAAAGCGATTTCAAGTCAATCGACGCCATTCTGCGCGAGAGCATTCGGCATCCGGTGGGACCGGAATTCATGGCACCCCCGGCCCGTCAGGTACCCCAGGAAGCGTAGAGCTGCCGGGATGTGGGGCAGGCTTTAGGACGGGAAAAGAAAGAGCAGGTGGCCGTGGTGCGCATGCAAGGTTCGGGTTCCGCAGCGCTTTTTTTGCTGGCGGTGGTGGCGGCCGGGTGCCTGAATGTTCCGGCCACGCCCCGTCCGGAAGTGCGTTCGGACAATCACGTGGTTTCGTTGACCTTGCACGCGGCCGTAAACTCCGAGGGCCGAGACTCGTTCGCCTATAACGGAAAGAACGTCGCGCCGGTGATTCGGGTTTCTCCGGGTGACACGCTGAAGATCGATTATGAGAACGATCTTCCCGTTCACTCGACGGAGAGCTGTGCGATTTCTCCTTGCAAGAACATGACGAATCTGCATTTTCACGGCATGGAGATTTCGCCGCAGTCGCCGCAAGACGACGTGATCGACATGATGGCCATGCCGGGCGACACACTCCATTACGTCGTCAAGATTCCGGCGGACCATCCGCCGGGACTCTTCTGGTACCACACGCACCCGCATGGAGAGAGCCACCGCCAGGCGCTGGACGGGATGTCCGGCGCCATCGTGATTGAAGGGATGGAGCGGTATGTTCCGGAAGTTCGCAACCTGCGCGAGCAGGTTCTTGTGGTACGTGGCGAATCAATCGAACACTCCGCGGATGCCGCCGCTCTTTTGCGCCGTGTGGACGCGGAGCGTCCCTCGTGCGGAAGCGAGCACGAGGCGACCGAGCGGGTGTTCACCGTAAATGGCGAGATTCGCCCGACGATCGGCATCAACCCGGGCGAGCGGCAGTTCTGGCGCGTTGTGAACGCCTCCGCCGACCAATACCTTGATCTTCAGGTTGATAAGCAGAAACTCGAAATCGTGGCGCTGGACGGCATGTCGCTGGCCTATCACGATCCCAAGCATCCGAGAAAAATCGTGGACCACGCCTTAGTTCCACCAGCGGGGCGCCTGGAAGCGATTGTGACCGGCCCGGATGCGGGCACGCATGCAGAGTTTCGAACGCTTTGTGTCGATACCGGAGCACTGGGCGACCCAAATCCGGCGATGGTGCTGGCCGACCTTCGCGCGGGATCTTCGACACAGCCAGCGCCACTAAATAAGAATCGCAAGCTGGCGCCGCCGGAATATCGATCCATTGACCTGGGCGCGTACGAGAGTTCGCCACCGGATTTTACGGTTGTCTTCACTGAAGATGAAAAGGGGTTTTATATCAACGACAAGAAATATGAGCCGGATGCGGCGCCGATGACTCATGCGCGAGTCGGGACGTATCAACACTGGCGAATTCTGAACGCTTCGGCCGAGTTGCATCCGATGCACATTCACCAGACGCATTTCCTGGTCTTTGCCGAAGATGGAAAGCCGGTGGAGAACCCCGTGTGGCTGGACACTGTGAATGTGCCGGTCGGCAAAACGGTGGACGTGGTGATGGATTTTACCAATCCCGTCATCAAGGGGATGTCTCTGTTCCACTGCCATCTTCTGAATCACGAAGATAAGGGGATGATGGCCAAGATCCTCTTTGAATGAAACGCATGCACGGAGACGCGGGCCGGTACGATTCAGCGAATGGATAATTCAGGAAGACCTTAGAGCACAGGCGCCGTTGCGACACCGACATATTTGTCCGCGCCACCGTAGTAGAAGAGCCAGCGGTTTCCGTCCCGGACCATACCTTCGACAAAAACTACGTTCGGCACCTGTCCTACCTTTTCCCATTCTTTTTCTGGCCAAAATGCGGGCTTGTCCGCACGGGCCAGAACTCTTGTGGGGTCCTTCTTGTCGAAGAGAACCCAGCCGGTGGAATAAACCAAGTTGTCGTCCGCGCCGTTGTAAACCAGGAAGATACCTTGCGGAGTGATGATCGGGGGCGGCCCTGGCTCGACAACTTGAGAGTCAAAGGAACCTGGGCGGCTCGCCATGACCGGGTGATCGAGGGCCTCAGTCCAATGCAGCAGATCATCAGAGTATGCCACGCCCATTTGGCTGTCTTTGCCCTTTGCGTCGGCGAGGTAGTACATCCAATATTTGCCATTGATTTTTTCAGGAACGATTGCGCCCGATTTTGTCCATTTCACATTCCATTTTCCCCGATAGCTCGGGATGATCACGCCTTGCCGGCGCCAATGAATCAGGTCGGTGGAAGTGGCCAGACAGAGTTGGGCGTCTTTCTTGTCGGGAGCGGTGCCGTCAACATTGTTATATCCGGTGTAAGTCAGGTAGTAGGTGTCGCCAATTTTTTGCAACCTGGGATCTTCGACTCCTCCACCTTTTTCATAGGGCGCCTCGGAAACCAGAACCGGTTCGGCCCGCCGGGTGAAATGCACGCCATCGTCGCTGGTGGCATAGCCAAGAGACGACGTGCCATTGCGATCCTGGGCCCTGTAAAGCATGACGAACTTTCCATCCTGCTTTACGACGGAAGGATTGAAGGTTCCAGCAGATTCGAATTTTTCGCCCTGGGGCGAGACGATGGGATCGGCGGAGAGCCGCGTCCAGGTTCCAAAAGGCGGAGAAAAAGAAACGGCAGCGGCGGTGGCGAAGGCGATTCCGAGGAACGCGGCGATAGTGAATGGCCTTGCCGTGCGAATTGCAGAAAGAGGAGTTCGGGTCATCATGAGACTTCCTTCCTTAACCAAACGACTCAGCTGAAAACATGTTTCCTGCAGATAGGAATCGATTCCCTATCCCTCAAAACTCGGCCAGCAGCCGGATGAACGACTGCTTCTGAATTTCCAGCGTCTCCGCGGCTGGCTTGCCATTTGCCGTCAAGCGAACACTGCGCTCTTTGGCCGCGAGGAATGCAATCTTCGTGGAGCGGGCGTTGGGCGTGGGATTGTAGAGAATGAAGTTCAGCTTCTGCGGCGGAAATTCGGCTAAATGGGCCACATCCAGGAGATCCAGGTTGAGGAGCATCAATTCCCGATCGCTGGACTGGCCAAGGGCTTCGAACATCAGATACATCCAGATGGATTCGCCGGCGCCGTAGATTTCTTTGCCCACGTTTCCGGTCATGCCCGCAAGTTCCAGCGTGCCGAGATTTTCGAACGGGATGAAGGCGGAAGAGCCGCGCTTGCGGTTGGCCGTGCAATTCTCAAAGAAATAGAAATTGTTGCGCCGCTGCTGATCCATGAAGCGCAGCAAACCTTCGAAGACGATTCCGCGTTTCATGACGCCGGTCCAGGGGAGAATCGCCTCGACATTTTCTTTGAAGGCGGGATAGAGAATGGAGGCGGCGGCCTGAACCATTCCACGGATGTCGTGCGTTTTCTGACTGGAATCGGAATACCAATAGAACATACGGAGTTGCTCATAGAGGAGGTACTTCGACTCCTCGGTCATGCCGAGTTCTGCCGCGGCGAGCGCGCCGTAGGCGAGTTCCTGGGGCTCGTGGAAAAGCCTGTCCGGGGGCACGGTGTATAAGACTTGGATCGCGCGGCGGGCTTCTTCCAGATACTGTGCTGCTCCCGACAGTTTGTTTGCCAGAATCGCGGCCCACGCGTACAGGCCACCCACGGCATAATTCGTACCCGCGCCTTCCGCCTGGAGGGTGGCGACCTGATAGTAGATGGGAAAAAGGTAGTTGTACTGGTGTGCCAGTTTCCGGGCGGTTCGGAAGGCATCGAGAAAGTCGTCAGTGATTTCCTTGGAGCCGGCCAAACTGCCGATCATGGGATATTTGATAAGGGAATTTTCGAACGGATACCAGGAATCGGCCCTTTCATCCTTTTTGGGTGTGAGGTCGTTGCTGATGCTGTGCGTTTCTGCGTGGTAAAACGCGGGAAGATCGGCGAGCAGATCGTTGCACTCTTGTTCGAAGCTCACCGAGGGATGCAATCGAAGATAGAGAAGCGCGGGCCATAGAACATCCGCGACTGTCATCAACTCGAAGTTGTCGGGGGAGTCCGTCCAGAGCTGGGAGGTAGCTTTCACATAGGCGCGCAGGCCGGTGTGGCCTTTCGCCTCGATCTGCGCGGAAGTTTTGTCCTGCAGGTCTTCCACCGTGCCGATTGCGAATTCTTTCCAGGACGTGGCGCACGCGGGCCAGATGAGCTTTTCCTCAAACAGCGGGAGCAGCGCCGGCGTCCAGCGCGAGACGGACTCCTGCGCGGTCAGCAAGTGGGTCATGGGACGCTGAAGGAGCCAGTAGGTGAAGTTGATATCTCCTGCCGGCAATACATTGCCGGTGGCTTGTTGGGCGAGAAGACCTACGCCGAGGCGCTGGGTGCCGTCGCGTTCGATTTGAGAGAGGCTGGAACAGCGATAAACCAGGAAACGCGGAAGATTTTCGATGGAGATCCAATTCATCTCGCTGAAATCGAAATACATCATGGTTTCGATGCCGACAGTCTGGTCCAGTAGGTAAAGCGCGGGAAGATCGTTGCCGTAGGTGCCGAGCGAGTTCCGCGTTGGCTGCTCCAGCAGCACGCGGCGCCAACTGCCGGATTGACCTTCCATCAGGGTGGACGAAGAACTTAGCCAGGTTATGATTTGCGGCTCAACGCGGGTGTTCTGGTGGAGACGGACGGGCGCAGGAAGATGGAGGGTGGTGCGAAAGCGAAACCAGGGCGCATCGGGAGCTGGATTTACGGCGCTGATTTCGGAGTCCCAGCGGTAGGACAGGGATTTGCCGTCGGTGCCTTCTGCTTTGCCTTCACCGGCGCAACGAATATGAGAGTCGGCCCGTTCTATGCGCGAAGTGACCAACGGAAAGGAATCGCCGGCGATAAACGGGTTGTTGGGAAGGGTCGCGGGTTTCCATTCGTTGTTGATACGCAGGAAATTTTGAAAGGCGAAGAGCGAACCGGTTGGCGAGATACGGAGTTGCTGCGGGCCGTGTTCAAGGTCTGTGGAAGATGCTGAAAGATCGAAGTCGAAGAAAGGCCGGGCGGTTTTGTTTGAAACGGCGGCATGAGCCGGGACCGCACCGACAGCGGTGACGAGCAGCGTTTTCATGAAGCCACGCCGGTTGAACTGACTCATATGGCTGCGACTCCGGTGTTGGAGGAGTGAGAAGAAACCGGCTCAGAGGGGGGCCCTGAGCCGGACTCTTCGATACTAATACGAGATCTTCAGACCAAATTGAATGGTCCGCGGTCCACTTGAATCGGTGACTGCGCCGAACTGACAAGCGAGAACTTGCTTGCAGTTAGTACCACCAGCCGGAATGAATGGCTTCTGCAGAGTGGGACCAAAAACGTTGCTAGGTGTGGAGTAAATGTGCCGGTTAAACATGTTGAAGAAGGATGCCTGGAAATCGATCGTGGCTTTCTCGCCGATGAGGTGCGTCTTCTTTCCGATTGTGAGGTCTTCATTCTTGCCACCGAACGAACGCGCAGAGGCTAAAGACCGGGGTTCATTACCGAAAGTGAGGGCAGCCGCAGGCGCGAAGGCGGCAGGGTTCCAGAACGGCGTGGTAGTTGGGTTGAAATGCGATTTGTTGGTCTGCGGTACGCCGGGAACGATATTTACCCGGGCGCCTGCTCCTGTTGTGTTGCATCCGCCAAACAGGATATCGCCGGCAGTACCCTGGCAGTCACCGTAAACTTCCGTTGGCGTCCCCGAGTGGTAGCTTAGGATGGCGGAAGTGTACCAACCACCGAGCACGCGATCCTTGACGGCGCTGTCGTTCATATACCGCTTGCCATGTCCAAGCGGCAGTTCATAGAAGAAACTCACTACCAAAGATTGCGGAGTATCGAGCTGGCTAACAGCCTTCTCTGCCCGGCGATTGTAGGAATTCTCGCCGATGAAACTGTTCGTTCCAATAAAGCCCGAAACGCCCGGCCCGGCTGAGTCGGCATCGGTGATGTTCTTTGAGACTGTATAGGAAACCAGGAAGCTCAGCCCCTGGGCAAAGCGCTTGTTGACTTGCAGTTGCATCGCGTTATAGGTGGAGTTGCCCGTGCGATCCGGGGTGAACGAATTGTTTTCTTGATTGAAGTTGCCGTACTGAGGGAACGGTCGAAAGATCTGGTCAATGGGTCCGGTGAAGCCGACGTAAGGCAGCTTGACACCAGCAGCAATGGCAGCTGGACATTGGGGTTTCGGTGGTGGAGCGCCGGCAAGGCAACTTGAGTTCGTAGTTAGATCGCTGCTAAATGTGCTGAAAAATGGCAGCATCGAAGGATTCGTTTGATTTGGAATAATATTGAGTGCCGGCAAATGGGTGCCCTTCGACCCGACGTAAGCCACGCTGACCATCAGATTGTTCATGACCTGGCGCTGTACGTCCAGATTCCAGGTCTGGATGTCTGCGGGGCGTCCACTGTTCGCCGGAACCGTAATGACGCCGCCGTTACCGTTTTGACCGCCCGGGGTAAATGGCCCGGTCGCCGGAAAGATATGCGTTATGCCGCTGTCGATCTGTGTGGGGCCGCCGTTCGTGACGGTCACCTCCTGCGCGTTGAAAAATCCCAGCCCGTCCTGATCGGCGAAAGAGCCTTCCTTCAATGCTTCGTAGAAGATGCCGTAGCCGCCTCGCACCACGGTCTTATCATTGATGCTGTAAGCGAATCCGACGCGTGGACCGAAAGCTTTGTAGTAGATGTCCTGGGGGCGCTTCTTTCCGTTTCGGCCGGCACCAAATCCGAAATACGTATAAGCGCCGGGGATATTCCCTGCGTCCGGATTGGGAAGGTTCGGGTCAACCATGGAGAATCGATTGAAGGCCTCGGCAGCCGGCAGATCGATATCATAACGGAGGCCATAGTTCAGAGTAAGTTTGGAGCTGAATCTGTAGGTGTCCTGCGCATACATCGCGAAATCCTTGTATCGAACGCCATGGAAAGCGCCATACGACAAATCGGTCCTATTCGACAGACCGAAGAGTGAGCTGGCCACTGGATCTCCCCCCACTCCAGTCGCTGTGCCGTTACTGCTGGTCTGGGCGGCATTAAAAAAGAACGCTCCGGAAGTGTTCTGCAGTCGCCGCTCGTTGAATTGCAGCATTCGGATCTCACCGCCAAACTTAAAGGTATGCTTGCCTTTGACCCAGCTCACGGCATCATTGATTTGATAAACGTTGTCCGCAAATTGCGAAGCATTGCAATTGCTCAGCGCGGAAGAAAAGTTGTCCCAATTGAAGCAGGGAAAAGTAGTTTGCTGTACTCCCGTGAGGCCGATTTTTTCCGGATAATTCTGGCCGAGACTGTTCGAGATTTCCCCGCGGAAACGGCGGCTAAATCCGAAGAGGGCCTGGTTAACAACTGTGGGGGAGAGAACGTAATTGTCAGTGAGCCGCGCATAGCGAGTGTCCTGGGGAACGCTTTGGCCGAAGATGGGACCCAAATCGGAAGCCCCGCCAGTCTTGGTGTTGTCGTAATCGAATCCCCCAGAAATGCGGTGCTTGTCGGAAAAGACATGATCGATCTTCACGTCGTACAGATTCGCGGTGGTGCTTGAAATGGTATGGTTGGCTACGTTGTCGGTCAGGGCGCCGGATGTGGCAGGCAACAGCCCAAAGACTTTGGTCGTCACTGTACTCGGGGTGAAATTAGGATCGTTTGTCAGTATGTCGCCGGGGATGGCCGCGTGCGTCGTGGGATCATAAAGTTGGTTGGCCGGCACACACACAGGACGGGTGTCGCCAGAAACGCAGGGAGGGGTTGGTGGTGGATTCGCTGGATTGGTGGTGCGGTCGTTGCAAATTCCGTTTGACGCGAATCCTGACTGGCAGATGGCGGCGAAATTTCCGCTGCGAAAATCTTCGTTGGGAAGGGTTATAGTTCCGTTGCCTCCGGTTTTGAATCGGAATCCTTCGTATGCGAAGAAGAAGAAAGTCTTGTTCTTTCCATTGTAGACTTTGGGAATCCAAACCGGGCCGCCAATGGTAGCGCCGAAGTCATTCTGTGTATTTACATTCCGCTTTGCACCCTGTAGATTGTTTTTCCAACTGTTGGCGTCCAAACCCGCATTCCGCAAATAATCATAGGCAGAACCGTGCAACTGGTTGGTGCCGGATTTAACCGTCAGGCTGACGATGCCGTCACCGGATTGTCCGTACTCCGCGGAAAAGTTGCTCTGCAGCACCCGGAATTCCTCCACGGCATCCGTGGAAACGCCCTTGTTCCATTGCGTATTCGGAGACACCAGTGAGATGGAGACGCCGTCGACAAGGATGTCGGTTCCGCCTTCCTGGCCGCCGTTCACTTTGAAATCGTCGGTGGAATTGCTTCCCGGATTGTTGCCCACGCCGCCCACAAATCCAGGGACCAATTCGATAAACTGCACGGGATTGCGAATCGTGCCGGAAACTTGCAGCGGCAAATTTGCCACCAGGACCGGCTCCACAGTCGATCCTATTTCGGAGGTCGTGGTTTGCAACTGAGAGGCATCGGCCGAAACCGTGATGCTCTCGGAGACGGCGCCAAGCTGCATTCGAATGTCGAGCGCCACCGCGGTGCCGGTCGCGACCGTGACACCCTCTCTTGAGTATTTCTTAAGATTGGGGACTTCGACGGTGACGGAATAACGTCCCGGTGGAAGGTTTGGGATGGAATAGATGCCGGCATCTGTCGTGGTAGTCGCTTGAGTGAGGCCCGTATCCATATTTCGGGCGGTAACGCTGGCCCCGGCAACAGCTCCACCATTCGGGTCGCTGACCGTGCCTTGGATGCTGCCGTTGGTGGTTTGGGCGTGGAGAGAAACGGCCGACGAAAATATCAGGAATGCGAATGTATAAAGAAACTTCTTCATGGACTTCCCCCTTACCGCATTGATCAGGAACTAGTTAAGCCTCAAATGATGATTTGTGGGACTTGAAGGCTCTGATCATCAGCCCGAACAGACTGGAATCACGACCTAGCGGGCGGACTAGTATTTTTACACTACGAGCACAGCGTAAGGGGATACTCAACCCAAGCAAGGGTTTAAGAAAAGGGTGTAACACGTGAATTCATTGTGATTCACCTTTCCACGACTCACAAACGAGGACAAGGCTATGAGAAGAGGTACATTCGTGGGGTCCGGGAGAGATTTCTATGAAAAATCAGATATGTCGGCGGCCTATTTCGTAGTCGGGGTCCATTTCAGGGGAGCGGAGGCCTGCCTGCTCCAGAACCAGGAGGACGAATGAATTCCACGCGAATACCCGGTGGTAACCAAAGAACGGGTGAGCCGGGTCGGTTGCAAGGTATTCCTGGCTGGTCGGGAAGTCCGGGGAAATATTTAGCTCTGCCCAGAGTCGGTTCGCGATGGCTTTGCGGGCGCCGTTCCATCCGTGAAGCTGGCCAGTGACGTAGCCGCAGATTTCAATTCGCATCCAGCTGCCGCCGTTGTAATAAATTCCGTCCATGGCACGATTGGCATAATTCGTCGCGAAGGAATCGCTGATCATCGGGTGCCATTTGCTGGTGAAGTAGCTCCAGTCCTTTTGCCCTTGCTGAATTCCGATCAGGATGGGGCGTACCGTACCGCCCGCCTCGGGATACGGACAGTCGCTTTTCGGCATGATCGGCGGAATGCGATCGAGGTGGTTCACGACCATCTCGTCGGTGAGGATTTTTCTTTTGAATAACCAGAGCGAAAGATATTCCGGGAATATCTCCGCAAAGCCGATGGCGTCAGCGATATGGCGCGCGGGGCGCATGAATTTTCGAGCCGGATCGTAATAGGTGCGATAGAGCGCCTCTGCCCTTCCGATATATTCTTCGGAAAGCGTTTCGCTCACTCCCGGAATCTGCAATTCCTTGATCGCTCGAAGCGTGACGGCCAGCATACCCTGGTTTTCACAGATGACTGAGGTGCCCTCCGGGTAGCGGATGACGTCGAGTTGGCCCAGGACAAACTGCGCGTGGCAGACGGCTTCGCGGCGCGGGTCATACGTTTGCAGGCAATATTCCGCCGCTTTGCGCACCTTATCCATCGGCAAGTGTGTCCCGAAGCGCCGGCGATTCTGGAGCGCCCACATCAGCCAGAGAGGCGTGGAATCGTTCGACTTGCGCTCCACATTCGCAAGATTGGGCTCGATGAGCGTGTTGATTGAGCCGTCTGGCCCCTGATTTTCACCCCAGAGGCCAAATACACTTTCGTTGAGTTCGCGGTTGTGAATCCCATTGAGGGCGAGAAAACTGTCGCGGAGATACATCTCGCCGGCCGCGGAGTACCAGATGCTCGGCGCAAGGATCGGCCGGAAACTTTCGGGCCCGGCGATCCAAGTGAGCATCATGAGGTCGGCGTAAATTACCTTTTCGGTGTCACCGCCTTTGAAATCGAGGGCATCCGCCAGATGCAGTTGACTGGCGAGCCGGTAGCTTCGGATTGAGTCCGCCACTGTTTCATCCGCGAAAATAAAAACAGTTTTCTCGACGGAGCGGTCCATTTCCAGACGATGGTATGGTTCGCAGCGGGTGGCGACGGGGCGAACTTGCAGTCCGCGCAGTTCGATTTTCGCAGTGCCGCCGGGCACCTCCACATTCAGCGCCTGTTCCGAAGGGGCAACGGAAAGGAAGAGCGCATGGCCATGCGCCGACGCTTGCGGCACGAAAACCGTCGTTTCAAACACTCCCCACGCTTCCGGTGATTCGGGTGCAGCATCATTGTAGAGCGTGATGTTTTCGAGTTTGTGTAACTGGTCATCCACTTTCCAGACTTGGAGTGCCACGGGAGAGGCCGAGCGATACTCCATCCGAAGTGCGAGGACTGCGAAGCGCGTCGCCGCAAAGGGAATAATCACCCCATCGTCTGCGCTCCTTGTGGACACGACGGCTACACCCTCGTGCTCCTCCACGGCGGCGTTGCCCATCCTTTTCCAGGCAGAGATCTCGGGCAACGGCACCGGCTGTGCAGCTTGTTGTCCCGAGATTTGATGCGTAACTTCGCCAAAGGTTTGCTGTACAAAGAAATTGTCCTTGCTGCGCTGCTCGGGGGAGGCACCCATATAAAGGTTGGCGTCGGGAATGCGCCCGGGCGCGGGCTTCACGGGCTTGCCGTCCCTGCGAACGATTCGGGTCCACTGATTGCGGTAGCCGGAATCGGTGAGCAAGCCAACACAGAGGCCATTCCTCATACGGAACCCTGCGGCGGGAAAATATTCGTGAGCCGCTTCACCTTGCCAGTTCAACTGGTCGAAACTCCAGAGCTTCGCAGGAGTTTCCAACGGCTCCAGGCGGTTGCTCAACTGGTGGAACACCAGGAACATGTCGGATTGGCGGATCCGGATTTTCTTGCGCACGACGCGGGGGGTGATTCGTTCATATTCCACCTGCACGAACACAGTCGCGTTCAAGTTTCTTAGCGGGCACTCACCGCTCAGAGTTACCCGCGCGGCGTCACCCGTCCACGCGGTTGCTTTCCAGTCTTCGACGCGGTCTTCCACGCTGCGATCTTCGTTCTGGAAGATCGCCGAGAATTCCCCTCCCTGGTTGTGCCGGACGACAGGTTGGCCGTTAAAGAGCAGGGCAACACCGTAACCTAGCTTGGCGTCGCCGGTAACCTTTAAGGTCAGCCTATCCGTGTTTGGGGCCGCGACTGAGGTGGCTGCTCGTAAGGGTTCGACCCCCAAACCGAACCCAACGGCCAGGCCATTACTGATGGAATTCTCAATGAAGCGGCGCCGGGAAATGAATTTGTGGGACATGCGGTTTGGATATTCCTTTTCAAGTTGCCAAAAGAATCGGCCTATCAGCCGGGCGTTGGTGGATTGCCCGACGACCTTCATCCTCCAAGCTACCTGTTCAAAGTGGAACACTTACGATAGTTGGAGTATGCTCAAATCATCGAGCAGTTCCCGCCCAAAACAAAGGGTCTCACAGGTGAAGCCAGTGTGATTCACCGGGGTACGCGTCTGCACTGGAACTCGAAAACATTGGAGAGAACCCGGTTAAACATTTCACTCGAGAAAAGTATGTGGTAGCATCTCTTCGTCCAATCGAAAAATCTGATTGTCACTGGCCTCCACAACCATGAGCGTCGCACACGCACCAGCACCAACAATGGTGGACCTGCAAACGGATGAGCGCTGGCAGCTCGTGCAGCGAATTGTGTCCAGCCCGCACTTTCAGAAGAGCACCAGGCTCCGTGAGCTGTTGCAATACATCGTCGAACAAACCTTGCACGGCAACGCGCACGAATTGACAGAGCAGCACATCGGCAACGCGCTGTTTCACAAGCCATCCGATTACAGCCCCTTGGAGGATAGCTCAGTTCGGGTCCATGTGCGGCAGTTGCGCCTGAAACTCCACGAGTATTTCAACGAAGACGGACGCAACGAGCCGATCATTCTGGAAATCCCCAAGGGGTCGTACGCCCCTGTCTTTCGAGCGGCGCTGAAAGCGGAGACGATTTCCGCAACGGCCGAGCTAAGAGCGATTCCTGCCCTGGCTTGGTTTCGGCGAGCCATGCTGCCGTGGGCCCTGTGCGCTTTTCTGGCCATGTTGTGCGGAGTGTTGGCATTTCGAGTGATTACGCACCGGACGGCCCTCGCATCTCTTTCGTGGCCGTTTTCGCAGATCTTCGATACGCGGCATCAGACGATCATCGTCGTGGCGGACGGCAATTATGGGATGGCGCGGATCCTTTCCAGTCAGCCCGGGTCGCTTGACGAATATCTTCACCGGGAATTCCTTCAGGGCCCGGAAGCCAGCAAGATTGGTGCGGCGAATTCCCGGTTGAGCGAGTATCTTTCCAACTCTACGCTCACTTCATTTGCGGATGTGGCGGATGTGGTGGCGCTCTACCGGATGGCGGGGCCGCTGCAGACCCAGGTTCTGGTGCGTTACCCGCGGGACTTGAGGTTGCGGGACCTGGACCATAACAACTACGTTTTCATTGGAAGCCCAGGGTCGAATCCGTGGGTGACGCTTCTGCAGGACAAACTCAACTTCCGAGAGACGGAAGGCGTGGTGGGAAACAGCGCCAAAGTTTTCGTGAACAAGAATCCATTGCCCGGCGAGCAGGCGCAATATGAGGGCCTCCGTTGGACCGGCACGATGGGAGAAGACTACGCGACGATTTCGCTGCTGCCCAATGCCACGCATGATGGCAGCGTGCTGGTGCTGCAAGGCCTTCAACAGGAAGGGACTGAGGCCGCCGGACGATTTCTTGCGGATGAAGAAAATCAGCGGCAGCTCATGAGCGCGCTTCACATTTCCACCGAAGAGAGCCGCTCGCAAAACATCTGGTTTGAGGCCCTGATTCGTTCCCGCACGGTTTCCGGGGCGCCGAATACCACCACACTCGTGGCCGTCCGTCGAATACCATAGGCTTTAGAACTTCCGGGTTGACCTATGGCCGCTTTTCAACAAATCGTTTGTACCGGCTTGCTATACTTCCGCGGAAGAATTGTATCTTTGTGAGTTTGCTCAAAATGAAGAGCACTTTAATGTCCGCCGATTATTCAGCAACATTCGTCAACACGACGGCAGACTCTGACACTGCCCGGCGGCGTGGCACGAGTTGCGTTGCAGTCAGTTTGTTGATGGCTGCCTTCCTAGGGGTCCCCGCTAACCACGCGTTGGCAAAGCAAACGCAAGACAACGTTGAAGCGCTGCTCGAAAAGGCGCGCGGAGAAGAGAACGCAGGCAACTACGACGCCGCGGAAAAGACCTACCAGGAGGCGCTGGCAGTTGCTCCAGAAAATCTTGAACTCCTGAAGCGACTGGGCGTGCTGGTGCAGACGGAACTTAAATTCGATGATTCCATCCGGCTGTTCAAACAAGTGCTTGCCGGCGACCCGAGCTACAAAGGTGTCAATTTTTTCCTGGGACTTTCTTATTTCGGGAAGAATGACTTTGCCCAATCGGTTGATTACTTTGAACGGGAACTTAAGACGCCGAAGCCGCATCCCCGCACGCAATACTATTTAGGTTTGGCGCTGCAATCTTCCGGCCGTATCGATGAAGCGATTTCACACTTGAATCAATCGCTTGCACAGGACCCGAAGGACGCGGATGCACTCTACGAACTGGCGCGACTTCATAAGAATGCGTCTTTGCATTCAATCGAGGCGCTCAAGGCCCTGGACGCGGACTCCTTTCAGCTCCATGCCTTGATTGGCGAGGTGTACGCGGATCAGGAGCGCTATTCGGACGCCATTGAGGAGTATCAGAAGGCTCTCGCGAAGCGTCCGGACGCTCTGGGGATGCAATTCCTGATCGGAGTGGCCTACTGGGCGCAGCGGCAAATGGAACCAGCGGAAAAAGCCTTTAAGGAAGCGTACAAGGAAAATCCGAACGATTCGATGACCAATTTGTATCTGGGTGACATTGCCGTGCGTTACCAACGCTTTTTAGAGGCGATGCCATACCTGATGGCCGCGAAGCAAGCGCAGCCCAATATGCCGCAACTGCACGTTTTGCTGGGGCAGTGCTATCAGGCGCAAAACGAACTGAAAAAAGCGAAGCTCGAATTCGAGGCGGCGATTATCGCCGACCCTGCCGCGGCGCAACCGCATTACTTGCTGGCGAGAGTTTACCGCGAATTGCACGATTCACAGGCAAGCGCCGATGAACTTGCGCAGTATGAGCAGCTATCCAAACTCGAAAAAGAGAAGACCTTTCCTCGCGCTCCACAGAACTAGAATGAGAGACGTGAATCGCCGCATCCAGAGCTTAATCGTGAAAGTGAATCGCGCGCCCGGTCTTATCTCTGGTGGATGCCTGGTTCTTTCCATGTTGCTGATTCCTGCAGTGATCGCCACGAGAAGTTTCGGGAGGCAGAGTGCGCCGACGTCTGCCGAAAAGAATGCGGGAATCGAGGCTCACTTTTCCGCGGCGCAACGGGCGCAACGCGATAAGGACTATGCCACGGCGGAGCGGGAGTATCAGGCGGTGCTTGCTCTGGCTCCGGATTTCGCGGAAGTCCACATGAATCTTGGCTTGGTGTATCAGCTTGAGGAACGCTCGGCCGATGCGATGGCGGAATTTCACCGTGCGCTCAAGATCAAACCAGGGCTAGCGGGCGCCAATTTTTTTGTTGGGGTGGACTACTGCAAGTTGGGCGAAGGAGTGAAGGCCATCCCCTACTTGAAGTCCGCGTTGAAAGCGGAGCCGAACCGGGCGGACACCTGGCTCTGGCTGGCGACGGCGCAGGAGATCGCCGGGCAGTGGCAAGCTGAAGTGGTCACCCTTCACAGAGCGTTGGAATTGCGACCGGCCGACGTAGATGTTCTTTATCTCATGGGAAGTGCTTATGAGCGGTTGGGAAAGCAAGAGGTGGCGCGGTTGGAGAAAGTTGCGCCGGGCTCTTCCCGTAGCGAGCAGCTTCTTGCGGAGAGTTATGGCTCGAGCAACGAGTGGCCTTCTGCTGTATTGCATTTTCAGAATGCGCTGGCGGCTTCGCCGAATCGGCCGGGATTGCTTACGGAACTGGGCGAAGTGCTGCTACACGCTGGAAGGGTGAACCAGGCCGTTCGTGAGTTTGACGAAGAGTTGCGCCTCAATCCCGGCAACCTGCGCGCGTTGGTGCGGCGCGGCGAGGCACGATTGATACAAGGGAACGTGGATGTAGCTTTGCAGGATTGGGAAAAAGCTGTGGATATCGATGTGGAACAGACGGAAAGGATTTTGGGTCTACGAGAAACCGGATTTGGCGACTCCTCGCTGGAGCAACTTCCCGATGCTACCCGTGAAACAATCCAGACATTCAGAGAGAGTTTGCAAAATCGGGATTCTCCCGCGGCGCATCTGGCACTGGCATTTCTTGCGGAGCAGAGCGGAAATCTGCCGCAAGCGGCCTCGGAGTCCGCGCTTGCAGCCACCAGTGCCCGGAAGGACGCTGCCGCCGGGAATTGCAGTGAAGCGGAAGTTCGCATTGCGCTTCAACGTGAGGAGTTTTCCAGGATTGTGCCTTGCGCAGATAGAGTTTTCGCTCCAGCTACTTCCGCCGAATTTCGGATCCGGGTGGCGAGCGCGCTGCTGGAAGCGGGGCAGCCCGATGCGGCACTCAAGGCTCTTGACGGATTGTCCGCCACTGACAGCGCTTTGGCCGAAGCAGCGTATTGGCGGGCGCGTTGCTACGAAAAGCTGGCGACGGCTGCGTATCTTCGACTCTATCAGGCCGATCCTGATTCGTATCGCATTCACCAGTTGATGGGCGATCTGGAGGCCGCGAAGGGCGACGATGCGAAAGCCATCGAAGAATATCGCGCCGCGATTGGGTTAAAGCCCACTGCGCCCAATCTCCATTACAGTCTGGGACATCTGCTGTGGAAGGATCTGAAAGTTCCCGAAGCGCGCGTTGAGCTTGAAGCCGAACTCGCGATGAACCCGCGACATGCAGGAGCTTTGAACGATCTGGGCAACACCTACCTGTTCGAGCACCAACCCAACAAGGCGTTGCCGTACCTTGTAAGGACGCTTGAGGCGAATCCGGGGAACGCTGATATCCATCGGGATTTAGGTACCGCGTATACCGAACTGGGTGATTATCATAGGGCGGAGGAGCACTTCAAGATGGCCGTGGCCAACGATCACGATGGGACGGTTCACTACAAACTGGCGAGGGTGTACCAGGCGTTGGGCGAGAAAGAGAAAGCCGCGCATGAATTCGCGGTTTCGACGACACTGAATCGTGAATCGCACGAAAAGCTGGAAAAACAAACCGAGCGCCTGGGCAAAGTTACAAAGTCCGCCGAAGATCCATAGCATGAACTTTTTCCTGTTACTCATTCTCTCTTTCCACTCCGGCACTGGCTCAGCGTGCGCATCCTGTCCGCGTTTGGATAAGTCCCAACTGCCTGCACAAGGCGATGCTTTTCAGAGAGGGCTTGCAGCGATGAAAGAGAATCGGCTCGAGGATGCGCTTGCGGAGTTCACGGCCGCGGAACGTGAAAATCCGGAGAACGCGCGTATCCGCAACTTTCGCGGAATTTTGCTCGTTCAGACGGGCAAGAGTGCAGAGGCAGCCGCAGAGTATGCGGAAGCGATTCGCCTGGATCCGCTACTTGAGGATGCCTACCGCAATCTCGGATTTCTTCGATGGTCGGAACATCAACTTGCAACGGCTCGAGAGTCATTGCAACACGCTGTAAAACTTTCACCCGACGACTCTTTTGCCCACTACTATCTCGGAAGAGTAGAGCTGGATGCGCGGCAATATGAGCAGGCCTTTCACGAACTGCAAGTGTCTCGACAGCCGCTGCCTGCGGATGCAAGTTTCCTGATCGAAGCAACGACAGGATATGTTGCCCTGGGGCGCAAGGAGGATGCCCGCAAATTCCTTGCACAACTTATGAATTTACGCTTGAGCGATGCCCAATCCGCCAGCGTGGCTTCCCTGCTTTTGTCCATCCACGAAAACGATTCAGCGATAAACATATTGGTGACCTTAAATAAGAACCGTAGCGTGGCTCAAGCGTCCTGGATGCAATTTGATCTGGCGCTAGCCTATTTGCTGACGGGGAGCTACGACAAGGCCGCCGAGGAAGCGCTCGTCTACGTAAATGCTATGGGTCAAGAAGGCGCAGAAACTTTGAAGCCAGCGCGGGCCTGGTCTTTACTCGGGATCGCATATGCGCACCTGAATCGGGGCGAAGAATCCGTGGAAGCTCTTCGTCGAGCTGCGGCTTTTGCTCCCCACGAGGAAGAGCACTGGCTGAATCTGACACGCGAGTTGATGGAGCTCAGCCGCTTTCCGGAAGCGGTCACCGAAGCGCGAAACGGACTTGTTGCAAATCCGAAATCGTACGCTTTGCGTTTGCGCTTGGGAGCTGCCTATTTGGCCGCCGGGCGTTACGCGGAATCGGAAAGCGTATTTCGCGATCTGGTGGCGGCGGGCGATCCGCTGCCATTGGGGTACGTTGGATTAGCGCAGGTGTTACTAAGAACAGGGCGGGCCGAGGATGCGGCGACAGAGCTTGCCGACGCGGAGAAACAGCTGGGATGTAAGTTTCTACTCAGCTATTTCCGGGGCCTGGCACTGGCTCGTGCGGCCAAACCCGCGGAGGCGCTGGCTGCGTTTCAGCAGGCCGTTCAGCTGGATCCGAGAAACGCCGAGGCTCACCTGAATCTGGGAAAGACACAACTCACCCTCGGCCATGTGAACGAAGCGATTCCGCAGCTTCTGGAAGCGCTTCGCCTGGATCCTGGCAACACGCAGGCCAAGCGGCTGCTGAGCCAGGCGTATCGCCGGGCTGGCGACGCCAAGAATGCGGCGAAATATGCAGAATCATCTGCGGAAGCTCCTGCAGCGCCCGAGAAGGACCTGATTGGCGATTTTTTTGTTCCGGAGTGGCAGCTTCCAGCCGACGGCCTGGGAAAAAAGATGCCATGACACACATTATGTTTTTGTCTCGGAGTTTACGTTCGTGAACGATCGATTGGCACGCCACACTAAATGCAAGGAGCGATTCTGGTCGCGGGAGGTGGCCGCTTGAAGCGTGTCACGTACAAGATTTGGCGCGCACTCCTTCCGAATACATTGCTAGGGACAGTTCTAGTTGGCCTGCTGCTCTGCAGTCCCCTGCCGTCACAGAACGTAGCGCGGAAAACTGGGGACAATTCGAACATCGCGAATTTCGTGGATATCGCAGGGAAAGCCGGGCTGACCGCGGTGAACGTTTTCGGTGGCGTGGACACGAAGAAATACATCATCGAGACAACTGGGACGGGCGTGGCCATCTTTGATTATGACAACGACGGGTGGCCGGACATTTTTGTCGTGAACGGAACGACCCTCGAAGGGTTTCCCGCCGATCAGGCTCCCACAAACCATCTCTACCATAACAATCACGACGGCACCTTTTCCGATGTGACGGCGAAGGCCGGCCTGATTGCCACGGGGTGGGGCCAGGGGGTTTGCGTAGGGGATTACGACAACGATGGGTGGGAAGACCTGTACGTCACGTATTACGGCAAGAATCGGCTCTATCACAATGACCATGGCGTTTTCACCGAGGTGGCCGAAAAGGCGGGCGTGGCGGGGACAGGAAAAGCCTGGGGAACCGGCTGTGCCTTCGTCGATTATAACCGCGACGGCCGGCTGGACCTGATCGTCGCGAATTACGTGGATTTCAATTTGTCCACCACTCCCGTGCCGGGCCAGGGAAACTCGTGCGTATGGAAGGGTGTTCCAGTGATGTGCGGACCGAGGGGCTTGCCAGGCTCGAACAATATTTTGTATGAAAATCTCGGCAATGGCACCTTTGCCGACGTCACCACCAAGGCGCACATTGACCGGACCAATGGCCATTACGCCTTTAGCGTATCCACGTTTGATTTTGACGATGATGGATGGCCGGACATTTATATTGCCTGCGACAGCGCTCCCAGCATTCTCTATCACAACAATCACGACGGCACGTTCACCGATGTTGCGGTGATGGCGGGAGTGTCTTTCAATGAAGACGGGCGCGAGCAGGCGGGAATGGGAACGACCATCGCGGACTACAACGGTGACGGGCGGCTGGATATTTTTAAGACCAACTTCTCCGACGACACTCCGACGCTTTACCGCAACGACGGGGAGGGAATTTTTTCGGACGTCACGTTTGCCGCGGGACTCGGCCTGCACACGCAATACCTTGGCTGGGGCACAATGTTTTTCGACTTCGACAACGATGGCTGGCCGGACCTGATCCTCGCCAACGGTCATGTCTATCCGGAGGTGGATAAATTCCACCTGGGCAGCGGCTACCTGGAACCGCGGGTGCTTTATCACAACAACGGCAACGCCACGTTCACTGATATCTCGGACAAGGCAGGACCAGGGATCACGACGCCGAGTTCGGCGCGCGGCCTGGCGGTGGGTGATCTGTGGAACGATGGGCAGCTTTCCGTGGTGATCAACAATGTTTATGCGAAGCCAAGCCTGCTTGTGAATACGGTGCACTCAGTAAATCATTGGGTCGCGTTCAAAACGGTGGGCACGCGTTCCAATCATGACGGGATCGGTGCAAGGATCACGTTAAAGATTGGGAAGAGAGTGCTGGTGGATGAAGTGCGAAGCGGCTCAAGTTACATTTCGCAGAACGATTTGCGTGTGCACTTCGGCCTGGGTGCTACCGGCAAACTCGATGCCGTGCAAGTGCGCTGGCCCAGCGGGCTAGTCGAACACTTCGATAATTTGCCGGTGGATGCGATCCATACATTGAAAGAAGGAACTGGTACCGCGATCGCGTCGAATCCGAAAAAACCCTGACTCCGGACAGCGATCCATCCTCAAGGCATTGCTCATTATTATTTGGACCGACTTTTGTCGGTAGCGTCGGCCTGCGGTTCTTGAATCTGGAGGATCTGATCCGCGCGGATGTCTTTCAGCGTCTGGCGAATGCCGCTCGGCCAACGAATTTCAATGGTTCGGGCAGTCACCTCGGATCCCAAACCGAAATGCAGACGCTTGTCGCTTGAAGAGAGATAACTTCCCGCGGTCGTTACCGTTGCCCATTGCGCACCCTTCGCGGTGACCAACTTTACTTCCGCGCCGATTGCATCGCGATTGCTTCGGTGCCCGACGAGTTCCAGGGTCAGCCAGTGGTTTTGATTTTGGGTTGAATTTTGCAGGACATGCAGAGCGCCATCATTTGTGGTTACCACGGCGTCCAGTCGCCCGTCATTATCAATGTCGCCGATGGCCAGCCCGCGCCCCACCCATGCCTTTTGGAAAACGTCGCCGGCGTGCGACGACACGTCCACGAAACCTTTGCCGGTATTTCTAGCCAGCAGCATCGGCTCCTTGTAACGAAGGTCCGGAAACGTAAGCTGAATTGTGTCCAGATCGTGTCCCTGGGTGATTAGAAGATCCTTCCATCCATCGTTGTCGAAATCCAGGAAGCGTACGCCCCAGCCGGAGTGCTTCATGGTCATCAGCCCGATGCCGGAGGGATAACTCTCGTAGTTGAACGTGCCGTCGCCGTTGTTTCGATAGAGCGCGTAAATCTGGCTCGCCAGATCGGTGACGACAAGGTCCGGCAGGCCGTCGTTGTTGTAATCGGCAAAGTCCACGCCCATTCCCGCGTACGAATGACCCTCGCTATCCACGGCTACGCCCGATTGCAGGGCGAGTTCTTCAAACGTGCCATTTCCCTTGTTGTGGTAAAGAAATTCGGGCATGGAATCGTTTGCGAAAAAAAGGTCGATATGTCCGTCACGATCGTAATCCGCAAGCGCGATACCCAATCCCTTGCCGGGCAGAGCGAGGCCGGCTTTTTGCGCGATTTCCGTGAAGTGTCCGTTTCCATCGTTGTGATACACGAGAGGCGCGATCGGGTGGAAAGAATCGGGATGGCAATACGAACGGTAGCCTTCCCTGCGCTCGCCGCAGTAGATGTCGTCGAAATCCCACTGCAGGTAGCGAAGCACGACAAGATCGAGCAGACCGTCGCCATCAAGATCGACCCAGGCGGCGCTGGTCGACCAGCCGCTGCCAGCCACGCCGGCTCGCTCGGTGACATCGGCAAAAGTTCCGTCCCCATTGTTGTGATAGAGCTTGTTCCCGCCGTACGCGGTTACATACAAATCCTCAAAGCCGTCATTGTCGTAATCTCCAACGGCGACTCCCATTCCATAACCCATTCCTTGCAAGCCGGCCTTCTCCGTTACGTCTTCGAACGTGCCGTCTTTTTTTTGATGGAAAAGCCGGTTCCAATCCTTCGGGCCCGCCTTTTGGGGGATGGTCCCCTTAAGTGTGGGATCGCTGAGCGGAGCGCCGTTGACCACAAAAATATCCAGGTGCCCATCGTTGTCGTAGTCAAACAGCGCAACACCGGATCCCATTGTTTCGATCAGGTATTTTCTGGAGGTGTGCGACGCGACGTATTCGAAATTAATATTGAGCGCGGAAGTTACGTCTGTATACACCGCCGGATCGGCTGATGGCTTGCCAGATTGAACCGAAGTAGATCCAGCAATAATTGATTTTGGCACCGTCTGGGCAATGACAGAAGTAGCGAGCGCGGTCAGCAACGCCCCACAAAATATCTGCCGGCTTCTCAATCGACCACCGTTTATATCCGTTTTCGTCGCACTGTTCATTAGTCAAGGAGAGCGTACACCAGGACTCCTCTGCCGGCATTGAACTTCTTCGAGACAGCTCAATAAGGATAGGTCAACCGCGCGAATGCTTATGCCCTTTTGGAGTTGTCAGTCAGATCCCGGTGGCTCGAAGAGCTATGCCGGCCAGGCTGCCTCCAAGGAGTGGCCCAAGCACCGGCACGATCGCGTAGCCCCAGTCTGACGGGCCCTTGCCCGCAATGGGAAGAGCCGCATGAGCGAGCCGCGGCCCAAAGTGCGGCAGGAAGTGAAGCCAGACGAGCGTGGCTCCCACGAACGCGCCCGACATTTGAGCGACGATGTAAGGAGCGACCTTCGCGAACTGGCCAGACGACACGGCAAAACCAATCGTCAACGCCGGATTCAGGTACGCATAGCTGCTTCCGCACACGATTGCGGTGAACACCCCCGCCATCACGGCGAACGCCCAACCGCTCGTAATCACCATCCGGCCGGAGCCCTCCGCTTTTGAGCGCTTGAGCAGGACGCCGGCGACCACTCCGTCGCCGAGCAAGATCAGTACGAGCGTGCCCATAAACTCGCCAAAACATTTTGCAAGCATCTAGCTTCTCCAGGACTAAATTCAGCCGACCCAATCGAACGAGCGGGTAACTGCCCGCTTCCAAAGGTTGTACATTTCCTCGCGCTTCCCGTTGCTGAGGTTCGGCTTCCACGTGTGGTCAACCGCCCAATTCGCGCGCAGGTCTTTCAGATCCTTGAAGTAGCCGACGGCCAGACCGGCGGCGTAGGCTGCGCCCAGTGCGGTGGTCGCGTCCTTTGTTACCGGGCGAACTACCGGCCGGTCGAGAATGTCCGCCTGAAACTGCATCAGCAATTCGTCATTTACCATGCCGCCGTCTGTCCGCAGCACGTCCAGGTTGATACCCGAATCCTTTTCCATCGCTTCCAGGACGTCACGGGTCTGAAAGGCCGTCGCTTCAAGTGCGGCGCGCGCAATGTGCCCCTTGTTGGCGTAACGGGTCAGGCCGGTGATCACGCCGCGGGCGCTGTCTTTCCAGTAGGGAGCGTACAAACCGGAAAATGCGGGAACAAAATAGACGCCGCCGTTGTCGTCGACAGTTCTCGCAAGTTTTTCGATGTCAGAGCTTTTTTCAATCAGGCCGAGGTTATCGCGCACCCATTGCACCAAAGCGCCTGTGATAGCGATGCTCCCCTCCAAGGCGTAGTGTGGCGGCCCGTCGCCGAGTTTGTACGCCATGGTCGTGAGCAAACCGGATTTGGAGTCCACTTTTCGGGTGCCGGTGTTCATCAGCAAAAAACAGCCGGTGCCATAAGTGTTTTTCGCCTCGCCCGCTTCGAAGCAGGTCTGGCCCACCAGCGCGGCTTGCTGGTCCCCCAGGATCCCAGCGATAGCAACATCTTTTACCGAGGGTTCCTTCGCAAGCCCGTAATTCTCGCTGCTGGAGCGAATTTTCGGCAGCATCGCTTCCGAAATTCCGAACGCATCCAGCATCTCTTTGTCCCAGGACAGCGTCTCCAGATTCATCAGCTGCGTGCGGCTGGCGTTGGTGACATCGGTGATGTGAACGCCTCCCTGTGGACCGCCAGTGAGGTGCCAGAGCAAAAAGGTGTCAATGTTGCCGAAGATGGCGTCGCCGGACTGGGCCAGCTCGCGCACGCCTTTCACATTTTCGAGAATCCAGCGGATTTTCAGACCACTGAAATACGTGGTGAGCGGCAGACCAGTCTTGGCGCGAAAACGGTCCTGGCCACCGGCGTTCGTCAGCTCGCTGACGTAGTCCGCGACCCGCGTGTCCTGCCAAACGAGAGCGTTCGCGAGCGGCTTTCCCGTTTTGCGGTTCCACACAACGGTGGTCTCGCGCTGGTTGGTGATGCCAATCGCGGCCAGGTCCTGCGGCTGAAGCTTCCCATTCGTCATCGCTTCCGCCATCACTTCACGCGTGCGCTGCCAGATCTCTTCCACGTTGTGCTCAACCCATCCGGGCTTTGGATAAATTTGTTCGTGCTCTTTCTGGGCGACCGAGATGACGTGACCGGAGCGGTCAAATACGATGAACCGAGTGCTAGTTGTGCCCTGATCAATTGCGCCGATGTAGTTGGCCAAGGTACTCCTCCTGAATTTCTTTCTCGCTCTGTATTTGTTCAGTACGCGGCGGAACCAGTGCCCGAGCTCATGCCTGAAGCGCCCGCTCTCGTCAAAGGCCGCTTGCGGGACAATCCCGCCGAATCCAGCAAGTGATGGACCTTTTCCACATAGCGATGGATAGACTCGCTGGCGAACGCGTCGTCCCAGTGCAATTCCGCCGCCATCAGCGAGCCGACCGCTGGCGCGGCGTCAATCGCGTCGCGCCAGGAATGAAGCTGCATTCCGATCCGCCGCGCAAGAACGTCTTCGATGGTGGCCGCCATCTCAGAGCGAACCGAATAGACCACTTCTGCCTGGATTGCGGGAAAACCGGCCAGAATCGGCTGAGCGAGTGCCGCATTTTCACTTGCCAATGCGAGAACCTTTTCCGCAGCGGTGCCGAATTTGGAAGTCAAATGACGTGCCGTCGCTTCCGAGAGCCCGTGCTTGCGCCTGAGCTTTTCACAATAGTCGTCCGTAAAACCCTCGCCACCGTAGAGAAAATGGTTGCGGGTCAAAGACTCTGTAGGGGACACGCCCATGGCTAGCTGGACGCAGGTAATCGTATCTTCCGCCATCGCGCGATGCGTCGTCCACTTGCCGCCCATGATGCTGATAAGACCGCTCACAGGGTCCACTTCGATCACATCGTCGCGCGCCAGTTTCTTGGTATCGGCTTCGCCTTCCGAGCCCACGAGCGGCCGGGCACCGGCAAAGCCGCTGACGATTTCGTCCGGAGTGACCGGGCGCGCCAAATATTGATTGAGTTGCCGCAGCATGTACTCAACATCTTCTTTGGTGACCAGCAGTTCGGCATCCGGCGATACCTCTTCGTCGGTGGTTCCGACTAATAGCCTCCCATTCCACGGGACAGCAAACAGGACGCGGCCGTCCTCGGTCTTGGGAACCAGCAGCGCGTCATCCGTAGGGAAAACATCCAACGGCAAAAGGATGTGCGCGCCTTTGCTCGGCCGCATCCGCTTGCCCACCGTAGGCGTGGCCATTTGGCGCACGGAGTCCGAGACCGGCCCCGTCGCGTTCACGAGGACCTTGGCATCTACGTTGAACGTCTGACCGGTCAATTGGTCCTTCACTACCACTCCGGAAAGTTTGCCATTCTCCTCACGCCGGAAATCTGTGACCCTGGCATGATTCAGCGCGTTTCCACCAGCCGTGGTGAAAGATTGCACCAGCATCATGTTGTAGCGAGCGTCGTCAAACTGGCCGTCCGCATAGGCCACGGAACCCACCAATCCTGCCTGATTTAATCCTGGCATCCTCTTCAACGTTTCTTCCTGCGAGAGATACTTGCTCGGAGAGATGCGGCCCGGGCCTGCAAGCCAGTCGTAAATCTTCAGGCCGATGTCAAGGTACGCGACGTCGATCCAGCGGTAGCTGGGCACAAGGAACTCGAGGATCCGCGTAAGATGCGGCGCGTTCTCCAGCATTCGCACGCGTTCGTGCAATGCTCGCACCAGCACGTGATATTCCTGAAGGTCCGCGCCCTTGATGGCCTCTTCCAGGTAACGAACGCCGCCGTGAATGATCTTCGTCGCCGCGCTGGAGGTGGCACCGGCAAAATCGCCCGCTTCCACAAGCACGGTTCGGATTCCTCGCAACTGCGCATCGAGCGCGGAAGCGGCGCCTGTGGCCCCGCCTCCAATGACGCAGAGATCGAATTGCTGTCCGGCAATGTTTTTCAATTCTTCGGTTCTGGCCTTCATGGCGCACCCACCATTTCAAAAGTTTACTTTGGTACGGAATCCGAAAACAGGCGTATTCGGCAAAGCGGCGTTGGCTCCCACGTCGACGTAGTACTGAAACACCGGTTGCACCAACCAGTATGGCGTCACCTGCAGAGAATAGGTCAACTCGACTGCTTTTTCAGAGCCCAGCGGCGGGCCGGCCAGCAACGCTCCAAAATTTGAGAATGAATCGCTGATCTTGGTGTAGACCAGCGCGAAGTCGACGCGGTCGTTTTTGCGCCCGGCAAACGGAGCGTTTAATCGCCCTCCCGCCGTGAACTGAAAGTTTTCGCGGCTGACATCGCCCGGGCTGTAGTCGAAGCCCACCGTCGCGTCCAGTCCCCGATTCGATCAATTAGGCTGGCGGCGAACTGCGCCCCGAAGATCTAATTGCGCGAGGGGCACTAGCGAGAATTCAGATCCGGAGTAGTGCATCGATTAAGGCTTTGAGGATTCCTCAATGGTGAGAAACTGGTCGGCCTTTACGCCGTGCAGGATCTGGCGGATGCCGGAAGGCCACTTGATCTCGATGTCGGCGGATTTCGAAGAGCCCAGACCGAAATGGAGGCGCTTGTCGTTTGAGGAGAGGTAACTGCCAGTGGCGGTGGCGAAGCGAACTTGGCCGTTCACTTGAACGCGAGCGCCGAACCCGTCGCGATTACTGAGCTTGCCGCGGAGGGCGATGGTAAGCCAGTGCGAATTTCCCCCGCGATTCACGAAAATCTGCGGGCGGTCACCGAGGGAGGTGGCGACCACATCGATCCATCCATCGTTGTTCAGATCACCGAAGGCCGCGCCGCGTCCAGCGACCGGTACGTCCAAGCCCGCATCGGCCTTTTCGAAATGGCCGTTGAAATTCAAAGCTAACAAGGGAAGATCCTTGTAGCGCAGCGAACTGTCGTACTTTTCCACGTTGTCGAAGACGTGGCCCTGGACGATGAACGCGTCTTTCCAGCCATCGTTGTCAAAATCCTCAAGGCCCACTCCCCAGCCGGAAGATTTTCCGGAGAGGGCGCCAAAGCCGGTTTCGAGTTCCTGGGGACTGAAAGAACCGTGGCTGTCATTGTGGTACGCGACGTAGGGCTGGTGAGGAAGTTGTGTAACGAGAAGGTCGGGAAGGCCATCGTTATCGTAATCCTGAAAAACGACACCCATGCCTGAGAGCATTTTGCCATCGCTGGTCAACGCCGCGCCGGAATCGAGCGCGCATTCGGTGAAGGTGCCGTTGCCATTGTTGTGGAAAAGAAACTGGTTGGTGACATCATTGGCCACAAAAATATCGGTGAAGCCATCGCCATCGTAATCGGCGAAGGCGACACCCAGGCCATGGCCTTTCTTCGACGCGATGCCTGATGAGACGCTGACATCTTCGAACGTGCCATCGCCCCGATTGTGGTACAGGATGTTCGAGATGGCGGGAAACTCAGTGGGCGGGCAATACATGGCGTTTTCGTTGCCGCAAGTTTTGCTGTTCGCAACGCTCCAATCGAGATAACGCGTGACGAACAGATCGAGATGCCCGTCATTGTCGTAGTCGAAAAAACCGGCGGAGACTGACCAGCCACCCGCTGCCACTCCCGCTTTGGCGGTAACGTCCGTAAATGTGCCGTCGCCATTGTTGTGGTAGAGAATGTTTTTGCCGAAGTTGGTGACATAGATATCGGGATAGCCGTCGTTGTCGTAATCTCCGACGGCCACACCCATGCCGTAATTGCCGTCATCCACATTTGCCAACCCTGCCTGCTGCGTGACATCCGTGAAGCTGCCGTCCTTGTTTTGGCGATACAAGCGGTTCCAGTAGGAAGGTTCATGACGATCGAAGCTCGGAAGCCTGGGCAGGGGATCGCGAACATGGCCGGCGTTCACAAGAAAAATGTCCAGCAGGCCGTCGTTATTATAGTCCAGGAGCGCGACGCCGCCGGGCATCGTCTCGATCAGGTATTTTCTGGAGGTCGGCGAGTTGCGGAGAACAAAATCTATACCCTTGGGAAGGCGGACGTCGAAGTGTGGGCCGGTGCCAGGGGCCGGGTTCTGGGCAAGCAAGCTGAACGCGCAGAGCAGTGCAAGCACGCCGGCTTTGGTGAATCGTGCCCCTGACAATTCGAATCTCTTTCTCAAGTTCTCTGGATTAATGTGCGCGACATCCGTTTCCTAATCAAGCGATGCAGTCGCGAGTTAAACTTCAGTTCGCGCGAAGAATCTCCAGATCGCTGCCTCGAGGATCGTCGTCCAACTCGAGCGTAAGCACATGCCGAGCGGGATCCACAGAATCCGGCAACTCATCCGGCTTGTGTTTCAGGGTGACATGGGCCGCCGGGCTCTGCCAATCGTAAAGTTCCAGGTGAATTGTTTTCCACCAGGGAAGATAGCTTCCCCGACGCTCTCCGACGTGGAGCTCGACCCCAGAGGAGGTCACCGCGCACGAGAATTCGATGCGCAGGAATTCGCCGCGGGTGTAGGCCAGAGTTTTTCCGTCGTCGAGATAGACAGACCCGCGACAATCTTTCCCGGGATATACGCGCAGAGTGAGCGGGCCTTGCGGCTTCTCATCGGTGCTCTGAACGAGTGGCTGAACCGGAATTATAGATCCTTCGCGAACATAGACCGGAAGCACATCCAGCTTTGGTTGAATGAGCGGATCGGCCGCGTTTGAGCCGTCTTGCGTTGCTGAATGCTGAATTTTTTCTCCCGTCCAATAGTCGTACCAAACGCCAGGAGGGAGCTTGAGCGCGTACGCTTCGGGTTGCTCCGGAAATGGCGGCGGGGCGACGAGCAGGTCAGGACCAAACAAAAATTCGTTGCCCGCGCGGATGTCCAAAGGCTGCAAATCCTTTGCGGCACGAGGAAATTCCAGGAAGAGTGGCCGGACGACGGGCAATCCCGTGCGCGAGAGTTCTTCGACCACCGTGTAGAGATATGGCATCAACCGGTAGCGCTCTTCGATGTACCGGCGGCGGATGGCTTCTTGTTCCGGTCCGTGTACCCACACTTCCTTGTCACCGGAACCCTTATTGGTGTGATTCCGATCGATGGGTTGAAACGTGGCAAGTTCCGTCCAGCGCGTGAGCAATGCCGGTCCGGGAGTTCCAATAAATCCGCCGACGTCGGCGCCGCTAAGCCCAAAGCCGCTCAGGCCCAAATTCAAGAGCATTGGAGTGGTCAATCGCAGGTGATCCCAGGAACTGGTATTGTCGCCGGTCCAGGTGGCCGCATAGCGCTGGCCGCCGGCGTAAGTAGCCCGGGTTAAAACGAAAGGGCGCAAGTCCGGATCAAGTTTTCGCAGGCCTTCGTAGGTGGCGCGGGAATTCTCCATTCCGTAAACGTTGTGAATTTCCAGGTGGCTTGTGGTCCGCGGACGGAATCCAGGCTCTTCGATGCGGTGCTGGACGTTATCCGGCATGGTCAGGTTGTCGGTCAGAAAAACACTCGGTTCGTTCATGTCATTCCAAAAACCGGCGAGGCCTTCCGAAAGGAACTGCTTATAGAGCAAACCCCACCAATCTCTGGTTTTTTTCTGCGTGAATTCCGGAAAAACCGAAGGCCCCGGCCAAACCGTACCGACATACGCCGAGCCGTCGGGATTTTTCACAAAACTGTCCGCGGCGATTCCTGAGTCATACGGCGCGTAACCAGCGCCGGGAACACGCGCGATATGCAAGTCGGTGATTGCGACAACGTGGAAGTCTTCGCGCTTCAAATCGGACAGCATCTGCTCAAAATGCGGGAAACGATCCGGGTCCACGGTGAACGGACGATGTTCCTTCTGAAAGTCAATGTCCAGGTAGAGCACGTCGGAGGGAATCTTGTCGGCCCTCAAGCGCGAGGCAATTTCGCGCACGCGAGTTTCGGTCTCGTAACTGAAACGCGATTGCTGAAAGCCCAGCGACCACAAGGGGGGAAGCGGTGGCAGGCCCGTGAGCCAGGCATACGTTTGCACGACCTGCTTCGGGTCCGGTCCATAGAAGAGGTAATAGTCGATTGGGCCGCCTTCGGCTCCAAACGAATAGGTGTTTCGCTCACTTTTGCCGAAATCAAAACTGGTGGACCAGGTATTGTCGAGCAGAAACCCCATGGAGCGGCCGGCGCGCATGGTCATAAAAAAGGGGATGCTCTTATAAATCGGGTCCGTCGATTCCTGGAAAGAGAATGCATCCGTATTCCAGAGCCGGAAGGACTGGCCGCGGCGATCCAGCGGCCCCACTTTGTCACCCAGGCCAAAATAGTGTTCGTCCACGGGCATTTTCTTGTAAACGCGGAAGGCGTCGGAGTGGAATTCCGCGGGCCATCCCTCGGCGTCTTCCTGAAGCACGTTGCCCGACAAGTCTGTTGTTGAGAGCCGCAGCGTCGCGCGTTCGATTCGGACGCTCAGGGTTTTGGTGTGAAAGCCAACGCTATCGGGAATTGCATCGGGAGTTACTTCAACACGTTGGTGACGGACTTCCGCCGCAACCGCCCAGGATGCGTCCTCTGGCAATTCCCCATTCGCAGAGAGACGAACGCGCAAAACATCATCGCGCAAGGCGAGAACTTGCAGCATCATGCCCGCGTGGCGCACCTCGATTCCATTTGGGAGAGCGTTGCTTGTGTCAGGAGTTTGCGGTTTGTCCGCAGGTTGCTCGTTCTTTGGGTTTTCCCGGCCAGATGCAAACGATGCGTGGTCTGCCTGAAAACCGAGACCGAGAAGAAGCAGAACGAACCCGGTGCGCTGCAGCATTCCCCTAGCCGATATCGGAATCTTCATTCATCCGTCCTGGTGTACCGCGAAGGCTCAAGCCATCACTGATGTCCCATCGCGCGACATAGACGAGGGGAAGGCACTTCTGTTCTTTGCAGGAGATAAATCCATCTCCCTTCGAGAAATCACGCGGAAGTTTTCTCCGATCGTCAGAAACTCCAGTCCTTAAAGAGAGGGACATTTGGGCTGGCGGGCTGGGAATAGCTCCTCGACTTCAAGTCCATCCTCCCAGCCCGCCTCGCCCGCGCTCTTCCAGGAAGTGGAGGGCAACTTTTCTTATGCACCAGGCGCTAAAAGTAGAATTTCCCGGCGAATTGCAAACTGCGTGCCGGGTAGGCACTGGTTATCCTCCCGAAATTGTTGTCGGCAGGAATAGGGTTGAAGTCGCCCAGATTGGTGTCTGGCGTGAAAAAATTCGGATGGTTGAAGGCATTGAAGAGTTCGAAGCGGAATTGGAAACGCATGGTCTCCGTGATATTCCACCATTTTTGCAGTCCCATGTCCCAATTCACGAAGCCAGGGGCACGCAGGTCGGACAGGAATCTTGAGGAATCTCCAAAGGTAAACGGTGCGGGTTGCGAAAAGGCCGCCGCATTGATCCAATCGTTGATCGATTGGTTTTGCGGCACGGGACTGACTCCCGGGACGCGATTGGGACGCTGGTTGAAACCGAAACCGCCGGTATTGTTTTGCGCCGGAGTGATGGAGAGAGGCAACCCTGTATGCGCCGTCAGGATTCCGCTCCACTGCCAGCCCCCCAAAACCGCATTCATTGCACGGTTCCAATCCGCGCCGAATTGCCTGCCCTTGCCAAAAGGCAATTCGTAGTTGTGGCTGATGACGAGGCTGTGGGTGAGGTCGCTCGCGTCAACGGAGCGTTCCGCAGCCAGATTATAGGAATTCCGCACGGAACTCCCTGTACCTGGGAAGGCCCATCCGGAAGCTCCCTGGACGTTGTCCATAAATTTCGAATAGGTGTAGGAAACGTTGAGCTCCAGCCCGGAGTGCCAACGATGGGTATAGGTAGCTTGAAGGGCGTTATAGGTCGACCCTCCGACCGCAGGCTGTGCCTCCGTCACGCTGCAGTATTCCGGGAACGGCCTCAGCAACTGTCCCCTTTGAACGGTTGGATCGCTGAGCCCGCATCCACTGGAAGTAATCGAGCCAAAGAATGGGTTCGGCACCTGCTGGTTAAGCTGGTTCCCCAAGGTCAAGGCCGAAACCGGAAGCTCATTCCACTCCAGGTATTGCGAGAGGACGTGAACGCCGTGGTTGCCAACGTAGCTGATATCCACCAGGTCGTTGTTCGTGAGGCTATATTGCGCTCCGAGCATCCACTGTTGCACGTACGCAGAATGCCGGACGGGGTCGGTGACGGGGTTAAGTCCGAAGCCCACGTCCGTCAACCCACCCAGGGAATTGCCCGTGGAAGGGACCTGGCCATTTGGAAATGCGCTGGGAAGTGCCAGGGATGCATTTCCGCTGAGTGTCGAAGAAGGGTTCAGACCACCATTGAGAGTGGTGACCCACGGAGTGCCCTGCGAGTAGCCGATGTTGGGACCCTGGCCGTAGTAGCTGGGGACGAAGAAGATGCCATAGCCGCCACGCAGAACAAGTTTGTCGCGCAGTTGATAGGCGGCGCCGATGCGTGGGGCGAAATTGGTGTGGGAAGTGTGGTAGACGCCTCGGTTGCCGCTGGAGTTGAAGACCAGTTGACCAGGAACGTTAAAGCCAACGGAAGAGCTGATGGGGTTGGTGGCGGTAAAGTCGAAATACTCTTGCGCGTTGTGCCTTTCCGTCGGGGCGGTCTGGATTTCGTAGCGCAGGCCAAGAGTAAGGGTGAGCTTGCTCGTCGTTTTCCAGGTGTCCTGCACATACCAGCCGAGGAGGTGTTTATCGGTGGCTGGGAACTGGTTGAAACCCGTCTGATCCGTCCCGCTCCCCACACCGACCAGGAAGGAAGCGAAACCGTTGCCGGTCCCTGGCGTTGCCTGTTGTGGATCGGGCCCCGCCGTTGAGGTGGTCTGAAACTGAAGAGTGGTGTTGGCGAAGTGCCCACCGTCGATGCGGCCCCACACATCCATAAAACCAAATCCCAAACTGTGCCTTCCCCTGATTTTTGTGAAGTCGACCGAATTGGTCCAGATGGTTTGCGGCACGATGTAGTTATCCAGGTTTTGGGGCGCCCCAAGATAAGCGTAATTCTGCGGCTGAATTTGAGGGAACGACGGGGCAATCCCATCGATGAAGGACGGTAGCCCAAGAGTCGAAGTTTTGAATCCAAAGCTTTGCGTAGTGGATTGTTCGACGTGGCGGTTTACCCCGAAATTCAGGCTGACGTCAAACGTCGGGTTAAAAACGTGAGTGTAACCCGCGTTGATGCTATATCGATTATTGGGAGCGGTTACGCCCGGACCACCAGGATTGGAGGCTCCATAGTAGGTTGGAAAGTTTACTTTGGATTCGTATTTTTGCGACCAACGCGCGTTGAAGCGATCATTGTCGGTGAAATTGTGGTCGATGCGGACGGAATACTCATCGGAATGCGCCGAGGCGGAGGAGGCCTGCGCAAAGTTGTTGACGAGGGCGTTGGAGTTTGTGGGGCTGGGCCAGTAGTTGCCCGTTGCGATGCTCTTGGCAATTGTGTCCATGAGCGGCCCCGGAATGATGTTTGTGACGCCCAGCCCAGTTTGGATGTTGCCGGAGATGGGATCCCGAATGAACTTGGTCGTGCCGGGAGGATCGGTCGCCGGGCAATTGCTCACACTATTTCCGGTGACGGAGTCCGTCCCCCCACACGTAACTTGACGCGTGCTAAATGGGTTATAGATTTCGCCGCTGTAAATCGGCCGCCCGATATAGTCGACGCCGGTTTGCGGTCCCAGGAACGCGGAGAAGTTTCCATTCCTTTGGTCTGTGGTGGGCACGGTCCCCAAGAAAGTTGCGGGCGTCGCCTGGCGCCGGCCTTCGTAGTAACCGAAGAAGAAGGTTTTGTTCTTGCGTATTGGGCCGCCAACGGTGCCGCCAAACTGATTGCGAGTGAAGCTCGGTTGTGGGCCGGGGCTAAAAAAATTTTTCGCTTCTACACTGTTGTTACGGTAGAACTCGTAAGCATCGCCGTGGATTTCGTTGGAACCGGACTTGGTCACGACGTTGATGACATTGCCGCTGCTCCAGCCATACTGCGAGGTAAACGCGTTGGTCTGAATCTTGAACTCCTGCACGGCGTCCACGGAGGGAACATAGATGACGCCACCCCAATCGAGGCGCGTGTCATAGGTTCCGTCCAACAGGTAGGCAGCGGTGTTGAAGAAAGTGCCGCCGAAATTCAGGAACGAAACATCCTGATCGGCGGCTCCAGAACTTGCCGGCGCTCCCACAATCTGGTCTTCCGCGGCGTTACTGACCGAAGAGTTCAGTGTGGCCAAACCGATGACGCTTCGAAAGTTGAGAGGGAGTTCCACGACCTGCCGGGCGGAAATATCCGACGAGATATTAGCGTTCTCCGCGTTCATGAGAGGCGCTTGAGAAGTGACTTCGACACTTTCGGTAACCGCGCCGACGGACAAGCTGATCTTTTCTTCGGCGTTTTGCCCAGGTATCAGCTCGATTCCCTCTTGCCTGTAGTGCTTGAAACCGGCTGCCTCAATCTGGAGCTTGTAGGTAGCGGGAGGGAGCAGTGTGAAAGAGTAGAGCCCGTTGTCCGTGGTCACATAGGTGCGAGAAATGCCGCGTTCGGGGCTCGCCAGGGTTACCCTAGCCCCGTTGATCGCCTGGCCAGACGGATCAAGGACAGTTCCGCTGAGTGACGCAGTAATTGCCTGGGACTGGCCATAACACTGTCCGGCGGACAAGGTTAGTGCCGCCAGAATGCCAATCAAGATACTTAGCTTCAACGACCGTACTTTGCCTGACATTTGAAAATTCCTCCTGGACACCCTGGTTGGAACCAGAATGCCACCCCGAAATCTGTCCACACCCAGCGAGTTCCCCTGCCGCTCGGATTCGCGCGTTCTTGCCGAAACCGTGCGAGGACTGCCAGAACCAATTCAAAAGACTGGTGCAACTTATAGAAAACTCCGTTCCACGTTGGCAATGCTTTGCTGGTAAAGGAAAGAGGTTAAGAAAGAAAAGACCCGGAATTATCGCGTAAGACACATCATGTCTGCAACTTACGGGGACGTTAAGAGACCGTAAAGAGCACCGGGATTTCTGTTTTACGTTGCGGCAGGGGGCAAACCGCTGTAGCATCTGGGGAAATCGCTTTTCGGATACCTTGGATTTGTTGTTTTGGTGCTCGCCTGAGTACAAGGGCGACATTCTTGGGCTGGGTTGGGGCGTTAGGGGAACCTTGCTAGCAGAGCAGGTAGCGGAAAGCTGGACACCTTCCAGCGAACTCGAAAAGGCCGCCGTTCAACAGCAACTGGAAAAGTTGCTCGCTACACCTCTATTCAATTCGAGCAAACGCTATCCCAGCTTCCTGAAATATGTCGTCACACGCTCGCTGGCCGGCCAGACGGATCAACTCAAAGAGCGAATCCTGGGTGTCGAGATTTTTGGCCGTCCCGCCGACTATGATACCAACACCGATCCCATTGTGCGGGTCACCGCCGCCGAAATTCGCAAACGGATTGAACAGTATTATCAGGATCCGAAGCATAGCCAGGAGATTCGGCTTTACCTGCCCGCTGGATCTTATGCTCCACAGTATTCCTGGCCAGGACGTCCCTCGGGATTGTCGGCAAGTCGGGTGGAATCGCCGAGCCACACAGACGAAACTCCTGCGACCCACCCAACGGACGCGGCTTCGCCGGCGCCTCGTTCCGGGCGAACGATCATTAAGGGTGGGAAGCCTGCAATTGCGTTACTCCTGGTGCTGATGGTGGCGGCTTCAGCGTCAATTTGGTTTGCGTCCAGGCCGCCGGCGCTGAAGCAATTTTGGGAACCGTTCGTGAAGTCTTCCGAGCCCGTACTTTTTTGCATCGCTGACCAGAGCCAGTATTCAACGCTTAAGCTACGCGACGCCGCCGATCCTCAGCACGAGGTGACGCTGACGGACAGCATGGTCACCATCATTATCGATGACGTGAGCCCGCTGGTGAATATGGCGGGTTTGCTTCGCACGTTCGGTAAGACCTATCGTGTGCAGGGTGAGGCCAGCACCAGCCTTACTGATCTTCGCCGCGGCCCCTCTGTTTTCATCGGTGCGTTCGACAATGGATGGACTCTGAGGCTGACTTCGCCGTTGCGGTTCCATTTTGCGAACGATCCGGAGATGACTCAATTTTGGATTGAAGATCGCGCCAATCCCGGCAAGCGCGGGTGGATGCTGGATCGTTCCGTGCAGCAGCAGACTGGGACTTATAAGGACTACGCCATCGTCGCGCGCATGGTGGATCCGAATACGGATCAGTTCGTTGTGGTGGCCGCCGGAATTGGAAGAGGTGGAACAGTTGCCGCGGGCGAGTTCCTGGTCGACGCCCATCGCATGGAAGACATGCTCAAACAGTTGCCGCAAAACTGGAAACAAAAAAATGTTGAAATCGTTCTGGAGACGCAAGTAATTCAAGGCCGCTCGGGCCCCCCCCGCATCACCGCGGTTCATGTCTGGTAATCCGCTAAAATCCGCTCACGTGCAACTCAGTTTAGAGCCATCCTGAGATTTGCAGGAGATTCGCTGCCACAATCGGCGCTACCAAGGCCGTTGTATCCGATTGCAGACCTATAGTCGGTCTTCTTACGGCGCAGTTGCTCTTCCCGGCCGTTGCACACGAATTGTCATTGGCTAGGCCCTGCTACACGGGCTCACTGCGCCTCAATAAGCTGTATTTTGGATACAATCTAGAAGAAAGTTAGATACAAGTGCCTATTGCAGTCTGTATGGCCCCTCGGTACACTTTTGCCATGTCATTGAGCTTTCGGGAATGCCAGACGGTTGCGTCGACTTGTTGTCGGTGTCGCGCATTTGTGTCTTCTGGCACCGGGAGGCTAGTGGTCTAAAGCTCTAATTCTAGCCGAGCAGTTATTGAACCCACCGCCAGAGGTGAATTGGCAGGTGGGTTTTTTGTTTTTATACAGGCATTTCCAAGAAGAGGACACGACCAATGGCGACCGCACCGCAAGAGTTGTTCAGCGCAACAGAATCTCGCAGCGGACCAGATCTGGCGATTCAGCCGCGGGTTGGCTCACGACTCAGCCACCTGAAGTCCCTCGAAGCGGAGAGCATCTACATCCTTCGGGAAGCGGCGGCAGAGTTTTCGCGGCCGGTGATGCTCTATTCCATCGGGAAAGATTCCTCCGTGATGCTGCGTCTGGCGCAGAAAGCGTTCTTCCCCGGAAAGATTCCGTTCCCTCTTCTTCACGTGGACACAAGCTACAAGTTCCCTGAAATGATCGAATTTCGCGATGCGTACCCGAAACAAATTGGCGCGGAGCTACTTGTCCACAAGAACCAGGAAGCGCTGAACGCCGGCACCAATCCATTTGCGCTCGGCACGCAAAAATGCTGCGGCCTGCTAAAAACCAAATCGCTGCTCGATGCGCTTGCCGAGGGCGGATTCAACGCGGCATTTGGCGGAGCGCGTCGGGACGAAGAGAAGTCACGCGCGAAGGAGAGGATCTACTCGTTTCGCGATGTCCACGGACAGTGGGATCCCAAGAACCAGCGGCCTGAACTTTGGAACATCTTTAACTCAAAAATCGACAAGGGCGAGAGCATCCGTATTTTCCCGCTTTCCAACTGGACGGAACTCGACGTCTGGCTCTACATCCACACCGAGAATATCCCGATTGTGCCGCTCTATTTTGCCAGGGAGCGCCGGGCGGTCGTGCGCGATGGCTCGATCGTTCTGATATATCAGCACGATCAGCATCGCCCCGGAGAGAAGGTTCAATCCATCAAATGCCGGATGAGGTCGCTCGGTTGCGTGCCGTGCACTGGAGCGATCCGGTCGGAAGCCGATACTGTTCCCAAAATCATCGAGGAGATGATCTCGTTCCGCAGATCCGAACGGGAAAATCGCGCAATCGATCACGACGAGGAAGGCTCGATGGAAATCAAGAAGCGCGAGGGCTACTTCTGATGCCTCCTGTAACCGACATCGAGATTCGCGCTGAATTTGCAGAGTTCCTTGCACAAAACCTTAATAAGGAACTTCTGCGATTTACGACCGCGGGAAGCGTGGATGATGGTAAGTCCACCTTAATTGGCCGGCTCCTGCACGATTCCAAAACCGTCTACGAAGATCAGCTCGCTTCCGTTAAGAAAAGCCGCATCAATCGCTCCAGCGGACCCATTGATTTTTCTTTGATCACCGATGGGCTGCGGGCGGAGCGCGAGCAAGGTATCACCATCGACGTCGGCTACCGCTATTTCGCGACTTCTCGGCGCAAATTTATCATCGCCGATACGCCCGGGCACGAACAATACACGCGAAACATGGCCACTGGCGCATCCACCGCCGATTTGGCGGTGATTTTAATCGATGGAACAAAAGGTCTGCTGCCGCAGACGCTGCGGCACACCTATATCTCCTCTCTACTTGGGATATCAACCCTCGTTGCCGCAGTGAACAAGATGGACTTGCTGGAGTACCGAGAAGACAAGTTCCGAAACCTCGAGAGCGAATTTCGTGCTCTGGCTGAACAGTTGGGTATCAGCACGGTGACATGCATTCCTATTAGTGCCCTTGCGGGAGACAACGTCGTCGAGCGCAGCGAACACATGCCGTGGTATTCAGGCTCGGCTCTGCTCGAACACCTGGAGTGTGTGCCTATAACGAGGCCCGCAAGCACTCTCGGCATCAGATTCCCTGTTCAGTACGTCCTTCGCCCAGACGCCAAATTCCGCGGTTTCGCCGGGCAAATGGCTGGCGGCGTGATCCGTCCGGGTGATGGCGTCATGGCGCTACCCTCCGGACAAAAATCGCGCGTGAATTCGATCGTTACTTACGATGGCCCTCTCGACGAAGCGTCCTCCCCGATGTCTGTCACTTTGACGCTGGAAGATGAAATCGACCTGAGCCGAGGGGATATGCTCGTCTCGCCTACGGAGATTCCCAACGTCTCGCAACGATTTCTCGCAACGATCGTGTGGATGCATGCACAGCCGCTCGAGACCGGGCACTCCTATCTGATCAAACACTGCGCGCGACAGGTGCGCGGTAAAGCCGTCACAATTCGACATCGCGTAGATATCGACACTCTTCAACCTGAAGCCGCCGAACGTCTGCAGATGAATGATATTGCGACCATCGACCTGGAAACGAATAGCCCAATCTTTTTTGACGCCTATCAACTGAACCGCACAACGGGAAGTTTCATCGTCATCGATCCTTTGACGAACGCAACTCTGGCGGCGGGGATGATTCGAGAGGATCTTTCGGGAAGCGGCGGTATTTCAACCAGGAAAGAAATTCCACCTTCGCAGATCCCGGTCACCCCACTGGAACGGTACCGGCGACATGGGCATTACCCCGCCGTCATCCTGGCGAATGTGCGTCCATCGCTTGCCGGCCAACTCGAGCGTGTGCTCTTCGAAGAGGGATTTGAAGTCATGGCCATCGAGGAGAATCCTTTCTTCTCTTCCGCGAAAAATGCTTGGGCCGTCCTGCACGCCGCGGGATTCGTCGTCATCTACCGCAATCCATCGCTCAGCGCTGAAGAACGGCTGGATTTGCAAAGCGCGGCCGGCGACCACTTTTTCGATCTGGCCGACATGGAACTGCCCGCCGCAAGTGCGGAGGCAGTAGAACGCATACTGGCTTTGGTCGGACCACTCCGCACTCCGCCGCAGCCGGGGAAATTGGGAAAGGTGCTCTGAAATGCGAACAACACTCGTTGCCGACAATCTCGAAAATCTCAGTCCGGAAGAAGTCCTAAACAGCGTGCTGGGTGCATACTCGGGCCAGCCCACCTGTCTGACATGCAGTTTCCAAGCCGAAGACATGATCGTTCTCGACCTTGTTCGCAAACATATTCCCTCGGTGCCCGTGCTATTCCTCGAAACGGGCTACCACTTTGCGCAGACATATGAGTATCGCGACCGCATGGCCAGGGAATGGTCTCTGAACCTGGTGAATGTGATGCCACAAAATACCGTGGAACAGCAGGAGTCGGAATTCGGGATTTTGCACCGCACGGATCCGACACGATGCTGCCAACTCCGCAAAGTCGATCCGCTGCTGCAGGCGCTGCAACCTTACGAGATTTGGTTCACGGGATTGCGGCGCGAGCAATCGCCCACCCGGAAAAATCTCAAAAAGATTGAACAACATCGCCTGCCGACCGGGAAAACGCTTTTGAAAGTGAGCCTTCTTGCCGATTGGACCGGGGGTCAAGTGTGGGAGTACACCGCCAAACACCAACTGAGTTATTTGCCGCAATACGACCAGGGTTATTTGAGCATCGGCTGCGAACCATGCACGGCGATTCCCGATGACCCGGCGAATCCTCGTTCGGGCCGCTGGGGCGGCAAAAAGTTGGAATGCGGCATTCACACATTTTCCCACGGCGGGCAATGATGCATTACTTCGTAGGATTCCTCATTGCCTTGGCGGTGGGATTGACCGGAGTCGGTGGCGGAAGTTTTACCGTTCCCGCACTCGTCCTTCTCGCTGGGTTGACGGCGGGAGAAGCCGTCGGCACGGCCTTCTTGTTTGCAGGCGTGCTGCGCTTGATCGCCGCTCCTTTCTACCTGGCGGGAAAATATATTCATTCGCGGTATCTGTGGCTTCTGCTGCAGGGAGCGGTGCCGGGACTCCTGGTGGGCACATGGGCACTTCAATTATTGAATCGTGATGCGGGCAACCCGATCGTAATTCTTCTACTAGGCGTTATTTTGGCGGCGTCATCCAGTGTCACCTTTATCCGTCGCATTCAAAATCCGGCGTTCGCGGCCAAGAACCACCGCTGGCTCCCATGGCTCGCTCTCCCCATTGGAGTGGAATCGGGATTTTCCTCGGCGGGTGCAGGAGCGCTGGGAACTGTTCTCTTGTTGAACTATTCCGAAATGCCGCCTGCCCAAGTCGTGGGAACGGATTTGCTCTTCGGGCTGGTTTTGGCGGCGATTGGCAGCGCTTTTCACTGGAGCTTTGGCTCTGTCAGCCTTCCGGTACTTTTTCAGCTTCTCCTCGGTGGCATTCCAGGAGTCGTGCTCGGTTGCTTGCTGGCCCCGAAAGTTCCCGCAAACAAGTTGCGAACCGCAGTTGCCCTGGTAGCTATTTTTGCCGGACTTCAACTGGTATGGAGTGGCGGCCGCACACTCGCTCAAAGACATTCGACAAACCCATTTAAAATCGTGGCGCACGCCGGAGTTGGCAATGCGCGCTAACTCTCAAGCTCTCGCGCAAGCCTTTCCAAATATTCCTGTGTCCGCGCCCCCTGCAATACCCGCTGCCTCTTACCGCGCCTTCACACACCTCTGTCGTCCTTGTTGTTGACCTCGACCAAAGCAGTCTGCCATTCCAAATCATTCCAAGGCTGGCACGCCGCGCTGGCCGCGCGATACAAATTATCTCGGAGAGAAAAAATGAGCCTTCAAAGAGTTGGTAAAGTCTATCCGAAATACGTTTTCCGCTCTGGATTTCTGCTATTGAGTGTTTGGTTGAGCCTCGCGACTCTCATCTCTGCGCAAGAGGACGCTTCTATCCAAGGTACCGTCAATGATTCGTCCGGCGCAGCCATCCCCGGCGTCACCATCCAGGTTAAGAATCTGGAAACGGGGGCGCTGCGAAATCTGCGGACAGACGAGGCTGGGCGCTTCGACGCTGCCTCGCTGCCAGTGGGCCGTTACGTGGTCAAGGCGGAAAAGTCTGGCTTTCGCGGGGTAGAAAAGACCGGGATTTCCCTGGTGCTTGGCCAACGGGAAACAGTGGACGTGGTGCTTCAAGTCGGAGACGTGCGGCAAACCGTGCAAGTGGAATCCTCTCCGACTGTCGTGATGATCAGCACCGAGGATGTTTCGGGTCTTGTCGGCGAGAAGCAGGTTAAGGACCTTCCGCTGAATGGCCGCAGTTACGATCAGCTCATAACGCTCAACCCGGGCATTGTGAACTACACCTCCCAGCGAGCAGGCGGAATCGGAACCTCCAATTCCGTCGTGGGCAATATGTTTTCCGCTTCCGGGCGCCGCCCGCAAGAAAACCTTTACCTTTTGAATGGTGTCGAATTGACCGGCGCGTCCGAAATCAACAACACGCCTGGTGGGGTCAGCGGACAACTTCTGGGGGTGGACGCGGTGCGCGAATTTTCCGTCGCAAAGGACACGTACGGCGCGGAATATGGCAAGCGTCCCGGAGCCCAGGTCAACATCGCGACCGCCTCGGGAACGAACCAATTCCACGGCAGCGCCTATGAATTCTTGCGGAACAGCGCGTTGGATGCCCGCAATTACTTCGACCATGGCGATATCCCCGGGTTCCGGCGCAACGTTTTCGGTGGCTCGTTTGGTGGTCCGATCCGCAGGGACAAAACTTTCGTATTCGCAAACTACGAAGGCTTCCGGCAAAGCCTGGGGCTGAGCGATCTATCGCTCGTGCCGGATGACGCTTCCAGAGCCAAAGCCGTCCCAAGCATCCGACCTTTACTCGCGTTGTGGCCGGTTGCCAACGGACCGGAAATTCTAACTTCGACGGGAGCCCCGAGCGGGATTGCGGAAGCATTCAGCAATCCCAACCAGCGAATTCGCGAAGACTTTGGAACCGCGAGGCTTGATCAGAACTTCAGAGAGAGAGATTCGCTCGCGGTCGTTTATACGGCCGACGACAGTGAAGCTCATTCGCCCACCAATAATCCATTTACCCTGGTCGATATTTTTTTGAGGGAGCAAGTAGTCAGCCTGAGCGAAACGCACATTTTTTCACCAAATCTGCTGAACAAAGCGACTTTCGGCTTTTCCCGTGGCGCTTTCTATTTCAATAGCGGCACCACCGTAAATTTGCCGGCCTGGGTCAACGACGGCCAGCCCGTCGGCGCAATCGTTGTCGGCGGCGGCACCACACTGAACGGTGCCTCGCAAATCACCAATGGCGGCACAAACGCGGGAAGCAATCTCCGTGCGGCGCGCAATCTGTATACCGAATCGGATCAAGTCACCTTCACGCGCGGCAAACATGTGTTCAGCTTTGGCGCATGGCTGCAGCAGCTGCAGTCCAACGACAGTCTCGTTCAGGATCAATACGGCCAGGTTTCCTTCACCAACCTGCAGACATTTTTGCAGGGCAACTTAAGCACGTACACTTACGCTCCGAGCTATACGCCTTTGTCGTGGCGTTCAATCGAAGGTGCTTTCTACGCGGAAGACATGATCAAAGTTACGCCCTCCTGGGAGCTGCGTATTGGCTTTCGCAGCGAGTCCACCAACGGATGGAACGAAGCGTACGGACGCGCGTCAAATTATGCGTTTGATTCGAGTGGCGTGATTGAAACGCAGCCCGCTATTGGATCTTCGGCCTTAGCCGTCAACAACGCGAAATTTCTTCCGGCACCCCGCATCGGCACGGCGTGGTCCCCCTTCCCATCCAAAAAAACCGTGATCCACGCAGGTTTCGGTATCTATTATGCGCTCCTCGATAATCTCAGCTACCGCCTGGATCAGAACGGCCCATACAACACGGTCTTCGCGGTAAAGAATCTTCCCTTCTCGAGCATCGCTCCAGATACCACATACTCCGGTGTGAAGGCGATTCCCAGCGGCGTGCAGCCGGACCTGAGAACGCCGACAGTGGAATCCTGGAGCTTGAAAATTGAACAAGAGCTTTCTACCAACACTTCGTTAGCTGTCAGCTACATTGGATCGCATGGCTACCACGAACTACTTTCGGCAGATGCAAACTTGCCCGCGCCGACAATCTGCCCCGCGTCACCTTGCCCGGCAGGGTATTCTGCCGGCGCATATTACTACCCAGCAGGCGCCGCCCTCGCCAACAAAGCCGTGTGGAACACGACACATTGGCTCTCGCAAGGAATCAGTTCTTATCATGGGCTCGAGGTGGACGTGAATCACCACCTCGGACATGGCTTGCAATTCCGCGGGGTCTACACTTTTTCCAAGTCGCTCGATGACGGCGACAACATGAACACCAGTGTTGCAACCAACTCTCCCGCATTTGTGGCGAATCCGTTGCAGCCAAAGTCCGACTACGGCAGAGCTTCGTTCGACGTACGGCACGCAGCGGTTATTCAAGCCACCTACGACCTCCCGTTTGGACGTAGTAGCGAGTCCCAGGCTCACCCATGGGCGAAGCGGCTGATCGGAAAGTGGCAATTGAGTGGAATCCAGACGGTGCAGTCGGGATTGCCGTTCACACCGCAGTTGTCTTACAACCCATCAAACGACGGCGACACGCGCAATCCAGTGCGCCCTTCTTGGAATCCCAATTTCGTGGGCCCGGTGATCCTGGGTGGACCAAATCAATATTTTAATTCCAACGCGTTCATTCAACCCTTGCCGGGAACGTATGGCAACGTGGGCCGGAACATTCTGCAAGCTCCAGGATTGGCGGAAACAGATCTCTCGCTCACAAAACTATTTTCATTTTCCGAGCGACTGCACCTCCAATTCCGCACGGAAATCTTCAATCTGTTCAATCACACGAACTTCAACGCACCAAATCCCGTTGTATATGCATCCGCAACCGGAGGACCATCCCCAACCGCCGGGGTCATCACGGCCACCAGCACCACTTCCAGGCAAATTCAATTCGGGTTGAAATTGCTGTGGTAAACCGCTCCCAGATTCCGGAGGGCAACAATCTTGCCTGTGCACCAGAATCCAGGCAAGTGTTGCGATCGTCTTTCGGCGAACAGGTTCGTCCCGAATATCCTGCTTAATGGTGCGATTGCTCACTCCACTGTCACACTCTAACTCTCAAATCTGAATCCGGACAACACCGTTTTGATGCGGCAGCCTGACCGACATTCGTGCGCGGAAGACTAACGGTGGTCAGCTATGGAATTGCCGAACATGACCGTGAGCAGAAGCAGCACAGCTCCCAATACTCCAACTTCTCCGAAGCGGAGCACCATGACGGCTCCTGCGCCACCGCCAAGGACGAAGGCAATCCATACTCCACAAAAAATCCTCACCTTTGCATCGGGCGTTGCCCCAGGCACGGGAATTACCGGCGAGCTAGATCGATCCATTTGCCCCTCGATCAGACTGGTAATCGTTCCCGTCAGGTAAGTTGTGTGAACGCTGATCCCTCCTGCGCGTCGAAACGCTCCGTTTTGCAGCCCCAACGCCAACGACATACAGACCACGAAGAGCTCCGTTCCCCGAGCTACATGCGATACCAATGCAAAATAAGCCATCACAATCAAAATGACCTCTATTCCCATGATCGTTGGCAGCAAAGGCCAGGACGACCTAGCCGCCAGTGCGCGTTCCAGCAGAATGCTGAGAGGAATGCCCACCAGGAAAAATGCAACGGCGGAAACATGTCCGAGCGTTGCTCGCCAATCGTGCCCGGCCACGCCAATTGTGGCGAGCACCAGGCTGCCGGTAACGTGGCCAGTGAATGTTTTTGCGAGAACAAAGCCGGCTGCATCACCATACCCGCCAACCAGGGCGAGCCCGAAGGAAAGCCATTCATTAGCAATGCCAGTCTGTCGATTCATACCTGGGCCTCGTTTAGCAATCATGCTCCAGATCTAAAGTGCTTTCTTTCCGGGCGCACCATTGGTCAATTGCCGACTTCATGCGGCGGTCTCGTTCCGAGTTTGGGAGATGGCTCTTAATACGGTTGAAGGGCGCAGTGAGGCACGCGCACGAAAAAAGTCGCAGCAGCGACCAGCCCAATCTCCTTCGCGTTCGGGATTCTTCCACGGCAGGACATTCCGGCAGGCCGCGGTTCGGCGGATGAGCATGTCCAGCTGATATGTGACCCCCTTTCATGACCGACCTACTGTCTAAAGCATGTGGCTAGCCATTCGCAATGCACTGAAAATGGAACCTGTGTGGCGAAATCACGCCTCCATCCATTGCGATTTTCACGAGATTCGCGACGTTCACTTGCTCATCCAGAGTATGGCCGGCACTGTGATTGCCAGCGCGAGAGTCGAGATCAAAAGCATCGAGGCGCTTTCCGATTCCGCGGCCTTATATCGCGCTGCGAAAAGCACCACCACCGTGGCCAGAGGAAAGCTGCAGCACACCAGCGCCTCGCGCGCGAATGGACTGACAACCCGCAAAATATGCAGCAGGGCGAACAGAACAGCGGATTGCAGCGTGACGCGAGCAAAGGAACCTGCAAATACAGCGGGTGAAAGACGAACCGGTTGGGCCGCCAAAACAAGGCCGACGGCAAAAACCGCTACCCCGGAAGTGGCCGAGCCAATCAGCTCGAAACAGCTTGTTAATACAGCCGGCAAATGGATTTTCGCAAGAACGACAGCGATTCCGAGGATTGGCCCCCACAAGAGCGGTGATTTCAGGCCGGCGCTCAGCCCCGTCAAGATCGGGCTCGGCTTTGAAAGATCCGGCGCGCCTTGCGGATGCTTCGCCGCAGCGTCCATTTCCAACAGAACTACCGCCGGAGGCACCGTTAAGTTGATGGCCAGCGCCACAAGTCCGACAGCCCCGGCGCTCGTGGGGCCGAGGATCGGCTCGAGAACCGCAAGACCAAAGACAGGAGTCGCAGATGTCGAGAGCATCAGTGCATAAATGATGGAAGGCGTACCGCGAAGGGACTTTGCCATCCGCAAAAAGAACCATGCGGCCAAAAAAAGCCCGCTATGGGCAAGAATCAACGCGAGAACAAGACGCCCCTGTTGGAGAAGGAGGTCCCTGCGGATATCCGTCATACTGACGAACAAGGAAGCCGGCAGGGCAAAGGACAGCGCCAGCTTGCTCAGGCCAGAGGATTGATCGGCATCAAAGGTGTTGCGTCTGCCGGCGAGGTATCCCAGCGCGAGCACAAAAAATACCGGAAGCAGTGCTCCCACAAGTCCACTGATGTTCATGAAAATTTCTCTCTGCTTTCCTCTAGAACTCCACCTTGGTTCTGAATCCGAAAACTACAGCGCGCTGCGATCTTCCTCCCACATTCGCGTAGTACTGAAAGACCGGCTGCAGAAGGAGCATCGGTAAGGGATCCAGCAGCGTGCTGAATTCAACGCCGTGCTCCGTCTTCCATGCGGGCGTGCCCGGAGGAAGGAATTGCTGGCTGAGGCGGTTCTGCACGTAGCCGAGCGACATGGTGTTGTGAAAGCGAAGCGGCAACGGCTCGTTGAAACGCAGCCCCACGGTGAGCAGCGTGTTGTTGCGGTTGATGTCGGCTGGACTCCAGTCGTAGGCAAACGTCGCGTCCAAGCCCTTCGCCTCTTTCGGGTCGACGCGCCACAAAGCTTGAGACGCCATCCAGTACAAGAGATAGTTCCCGGAGCGCGGCTTTGCACTTGCTGGCGACGTGAACTTTCCGGGATTGTAAGAAGCGCCGAACTGATAGAGCCCGGAGTACCCTTTCCGGCTCTCGACGCTGTCGAAGGCTCGCACAGACGAGGCCCTTTTGCCGGGAGAGAATCCGATCTCCGAGATGCTTACGGGTCCGCCGCGAAATTGCGGAACAAATCCGGTTGAATTGTGAGCAAAGGGCTCGCGGTCCTCGGCCTCGACCATCGATTTCACATAGAGGTTGCGAATGGGGACAACGCGTACTTCCGCCGCCGGTGTTGACGGGGGATCGAAGGATTCGAAGTCCGTGAACAAATTGCCCAGCGCGTATCCCATCGGCTCGAAGATGAAAGACGCGGCATAGTGCTGCGCGCCGTAGAAATCTTGTCCGGCGAACTGCCCCACCCTTGCGGCGATGCGATCGTTCAGCCATCGCTTCTCCAACCACCAGGAGTCCAGGCGGCACGTATTCTGGCTGGACATACCGCTGGGACTTGTGAGAAGTCCTAGATAAGCGCCGAGATTGCCTCCGCCCTGCCATAGCGCGGTTGCGTGGAAATACAGCCCGTGTTGACCCGTCAGCGCGCCGAAATCGATATCGATGGTCCAGCGGAATCTGTTCCAACTTGCGAAACGCTCCGGCTGTTCGCTCTTGAGGTTCCAAAGAGAGTCCGAGATGTACTGAAAGTCGAATTGAACGCCACGTTCGGACAGGCGAGACCTTTCGCCGCCCCAATCTCCGAACAGGTGGCCGTGCGGGCCTTGACCCGTTTCATGACTGTCCGGCCCGCTCAGCGTTTCTTCCGAGGCGGTCTGGGAATATGTGCGGGCCGCGAAGAGGTCCAGCGCGGCCCAGGCCAGGCACACGAGTTTTGCGGCGAACTTTTGCATGGTTCGGATTGGCGGTGATTAAGCCGCAGTGGTTCGTGAGGCTGGTTCGGCCTTATATTCCGGCTTGTAGACGTGTTCGCGAATAAACGCGACCATGTCCGCGGGACGCGCGACGCGAGCGAGGCCCAAGTCGAAGACCAGTTTTGCCACACGCGCGGCTGTCTGAATCTCCGTCTCGAGGATGTTCGACTGCAGCGGATACAAGAGGCCTTGGTTCAGCAAATCGGACGGAACCTGATCGGCCACTGCGCGTGCAGCCTCGATGAACATCTCGTCGGTTACCCGCGAAGCTTGCGTCGCGAAGATTGCCATCCCGACCGCGGGGAAGATGTAGAAATTGTTTGCTTGCCCTGGCAAGAATGTTTGCCCATTGAAGCGCACAGGGGGGAATTGGACTCCGGCGGCATAGATGGCCTTACCTTTGGACCATGTATAGGCTTGCTCGGCTGTGCACTCGGCGTGTTCGGTCGGATTTGAGAGCGCGAGGACCACGGGACGCTCGTTGATGCGTGACATTGCCTCGATGACCTTCTGCGTGAACGTGCCGCCGACGGTGCTCACGCCGATAATCGTAGTCGGTTTGACGCTCTCGATTGCTGCGACAAAATCGCGAGTCGGCGGGTGTTTGTGCGCATAAGGCTTCTGGAAATCCACAAGGTCTTTCCGTGTATCTTCCAGCAGGCCGTTGATGTCGAACATGTAGACTCTCGACTGGGCCAGTTTCAGTGTCAGCCCTTCCTGAACCATGGCCGTGCACAGCAGGTCGGCAAGGCCAATGCCGGCCGACCCCGCGCCCAGGAACAGGTATTTCTCGTCACTGAGTTTCTTGCCCTTGATCTTGGCTGCGTTGATCATGCCGGCGAGAACGATTCCCGCCGTGCCTTGCACATCGTCGTTGTACACGCAGTATTTGTCGCGATAGCGCTGGAGCAGATGCACGGCATCGACACCGGTCCAATCCTCGAAATGGATGCAGCACTTCGGAAATACCTCCTGGACCGCTTCTACGAACTCGTCCACGAACGAATAAAGTTCCTCGGTGGCCGGGCGTGTTTTGCGCATGCCAAGATACAGGGGATCGTGGAGGGATTGCTCATTGTTGGTGCCGGCGTCGAGGTACATCGGCAGCAGGTATTGGGGAGGGACACCCGCACAAGCCGTGTACAATTGCAGCTTGCCGATGGGAATTCCCATGCCATTGGCTCCCAGGTCGCCAAGGCCAAGGATTCGACCAGCGTCAGTCACACAAATGAAGCGCACGTCTTGCCGGGGCCAGTTCTTGAGAACATCTTTCACTTTGCCACGGCGGGTGATCGAGAGATACATGCCGCGAGCCTGGCGATAGATGTGTCCGAACTTGAGGCAGGCTTCGCCGATCGTGGGGTCATAGACAATGGGCAGAAACCGCGCCGGATCCGACATGAGGGTGCGGTAGAAGAGCGTTTCATTTTGGTCCAGCAGATTCATCAGGTAGATGTAGCGCTCCAGATCCGTGGGTTTTTGCGCGAGCTGCAAATTCACGCGTTGCAACTGCAGGTCCTCGGTCTCGGTAACATCTGGCAGAAGACCAACGAGGCCTAGAGCCTGCTTTTCCGCTTCGGTGAAGGCGGTTGATTTGTTGAGTCTCGGGTCCTGAAGCACTCCGATGCCGCGAATATCCTTGGTCATAGCTAATCTCCTTCCTTTCGCAATCTTCTATTCGTGTGTGGTGTTGAACAGAAACTAAGATTTCCCTGAGCTGGCCGTTGCAACGTACGGGTGGACCATCTTCGCTGGATCGACGACACGGTTGAACTCGGCTTCCGTTACAAAGCCCAGTTTCAGCGCGGCTTCTTTGAGCGTGAGGTCGTTGTCCAGCGCGTAATGCGCAATCTTCGAAGCCTTGTCGTAGCCAATCACCGGTGAAAGCGCCGTCACCAGCATCAGGGACCGGTCCAGGTATTCCTTGATCTTCTTGAGATTTGGCTTGGTGCCTTCCACGAGGAATTTGCGGAAGTTCGTGCAGCCGTCGGTCATGATCGTGATGGAATGGGTGACGTTGAAGATGATCAGCGGTTTGTAAACATTCATTTCCAAATAGCCGCCGGCGCCACCAAAGCCCACTGCGACATCGTTGGCCATTACTTGCACGGCGATCATGGTCAGTGCTTCGGCCTGCGTGGGGTTGACCTTGCCCGGCATGATGGACGAGCCGGGCTCGTTTGCCGGGATAACCAACTCGGCGAAGCCCGCGCGCGGCCCGCAGGACATTAGCCGGATATCATTCGCGATCTTGTAGAGCGATACCGCCAGCGTCCGGAGTGCGCCGGACAATTGAACGAGCGCATCGTGGGCTCCCTGTACCGTGTATTTGTTTGGTGCGCTTGTGAAGGGCAAGTTCGTGAGCTTTGCAATTTCAGCAGCGGCCGCGTCACCGAAACCCGGAGCTGCGTTTATGCCGGTTCCTACGGCCGTGCCACCTAGAGCGAGGCGATATACGCTTTTCAGGGCATCCTCGATGCGATCGAGATTGTCGCTGAGCATGCCCTGGTAGCCTGACCATTCCTCGCCGAGGGTGATCGGAGTAGCGTCTTGCATATGCGTCCGGCCGATCTTGATGATGTTCTGCCATTCGTTGGCCTTGGCTTCGATCGCATCGTGCAATGCCTTCACGGCAGGGATCAGCCGTTCTTTCACGTTGACGGCCGCCGCGATGTTCATGGCCGTGGGGAAGGAGTCGTTTGAGGATTGGGACATGTTCACGTGATCGTTCGGATGCACCGGCGCCTTACTCCCCAGTGGTGTTCCTGCGAGTTGACAGCAACGGTTGGAAATTACTTCGTTCACGTTCATGTTGAATTGCGTGCCACTACCCGTCATCCAGACGTGCAGAGGAAACATGTCAGGATGCTGGCCGGCAAGAATTTCGTCGCAGGTTTGAACAATCAGCTTGTACTGCTCATCATTGAGCCGGCCGCCTGCGTGATTCGCGTTGGCCGCGGCTTTCTTCAAGGTGGCGTATGCCGAAATCATCTCTCGGGGGATCAGGTCCTGGCCGATGCTGAAATGCTCGAGAGAGCGCTGCGTTTGAGCGCCCCAGAGCTTGTCCGAAGGAACGTTCACCTGGCCCAGGCTGTCCGTTTCCTTGCGAATGGCCTCCAACTTGTTTTTTGCAGCGATCGTGTTCGAACTCATGCTTTTTCTCTCTTTCCGCACACGCGGCGCGCCTCACTTACTTCGGTTCCTAACTTCATCGATGTCCGCTCGCTCTTTTCTGACCGAGTCACTCAGGTGGTCCGGGGGAGTGCCTGAGCTCAACCCCATTCCCCGCCCAGAATGCCAAGAACCTTACGACCTCCCAATCCACCAGAGTTGCCTCCCCAAGATCGAGGGCCACCCTGTCGCTTTCCTGTGCGAGCAACTCCCGGAGTGTCTCGACGTCCTCGCATTGGATTCGTCCGGTGACACGAATGACGACAAATTTCTTGCCGTTGCCGACTCGTTCCATCCCGCATGTCAGCTGTGTCCGGGGGTGATTCGGATCAACATTTCCTGACCGCTGTTTAATGTGATCTTTTGATGTCCGTGGAAAGCCGTTGTTTCCAGTCCACCGGCGCCGCCGATGATTGAACCAATGCCCGCGCCTTTGCCGCCGCCGAAGATTCCACCGAGTAGTGCGCCCGCCCCCGCCCCAATCACGGTGTGCTCGATGGTCTTGCGGCCTCGTCCACCCGACTCGATGGCGCCTTCCACATCAACCTTCTCTCCCGAGGGCGCGTGATAAAGCTCCAGATTTTCGGCGTGAATCGGAGCGCGACGCCCGTCCGGCATCACCAGGCGGTCGAATCGCAGGACCATGCTGGTGTGGCCCTTAATTTTTCCAGACATGTCAATTCGCGCGATGTGGCCATACACTCGAGCGCGATGGTATTCGCCTTCTTCGACCACAGTCGCACTAAAAGGGTCGCCGAGTTGGGAATCGGTGCTGGTCAGAGTGTCATCGAGTCGAATCCGGAGGGCTATGTCATCAGGAACGCGGAAGCTCTGAGTTGACGCCAACAGCGGGAAAGCCGTCATGGCGGCCAGTGCTGCAACTAAACTCAAGCCTGCCGCGGAACGGAGAACTCTGAATCCTTCTATAGAATTACCCACAGGTGCTTCTCCTTTTTAGGATCGGACTTTAGCGCCCGAGCCACAGAGCAAATCGAATTGCTTGAAACGCGGGGATCTGATAGTGCGCTCGCAAAATGTGGTACCAGCCCACGATGGTTGGCAGTTTGATGGTTGTTCCGCTTACCCTGTCGTTTCCGTGCACGAATTGATCTTCAGTGCTTGAATCGAAATGCGTTGCGAAGTCTGAGTAATGACTGTTTGTTGCGTTTGACATATTCAACTCCTCGAACTTTCCATTCTCCCTGTGCGTCCGTCTGGCGAACTCACCGCGAATGTTCTTTCCCAATAGCCCGTGCTGCAGTTTGCACATTCAAAGCAGGGAAATCATCACGACTTCGGATGTTTTTTTTCTACCGTCAAGGCGGAGCGAACAAATACCGCAATCGTGGTAGTAGGTTCGCTCAACTTGCGCACCGTTCTCCCGTATCCCCTGGCTTTTGGTTCAATCGATTCAACTAATGTGGCTCATGTTTGGTCCGCTGGAATCGTTTGCAACCTCAAGTCATCTCCCTCTCGCCTTGAATTTCACATGTGTATGAAGCAAGCCCAGGGACCTTTGCAATTTATTGAAGCGAAAGAGTTTACGTTTGGCAGACGTGGCGAAGGTTCGCCATTCGGTGAAGATTCACCGCGCAGATGTCACCGTGTCCGCACAACCCCATTGCAAATTCAGTTCGGGAGCTCAACGGATCAGGCGATGCGGTTCGAGACCACGGTTGGGAGCTTGTCTTCCTTGGGCCAATTCATCCATTGCAGGAGAAGTCGCGAGCAACTTCAGCGACTTCCGTGTCCATCGAATGCGTAGTAGCTCGCGGTTGGCGTGGAGTTAATCGACTGGTGCTCGCTGATCAGTTCCAGACCCGAGGTGTAGGGGCGGGAGAGTGCGCCGTTCTGGACTTCGTCTCACAGGCGGCGAATGTCGTATGATCCACCCTGCGGATCCGGGGGGCAGGGCAGATCGCCAGCAGCATCGCCACTATTCCAAAGAAAGATTTCAATCGTCCTTTTCTTCTTCCACTTCCACGACAACTTTTGTGATCACAGCTGCGCTGCTGTTCGGTAGGTTCGGGTCTTGTGTTGACGAGGTGACGCTTGCGGTGTTGGTGAGCGTAGAGCCCCGTTCGCAGTTACCCTCACGGGCACTTGAATTAACCAAACAGCGTTTCCTGTATTGAGAGAATTCAAGCTACGAGTAAACGTGACCGCACTGCCCACGGCCGGAGCGGTGCATGTGCCTTTGTTTGTATGTGCCCATAAGAAGGCCGTTCCAGCCGACAGTGTGTCGGGGACAAATTGGTTACTCCTGAATTCTCTGTAGCGTTCTTTCTACTTACAAAACTGCGCGAGCGGAGATTAAAGTGCTGGCGGAGGAGGCTGTGGATTATTGTCGTTGGTATCCGTAATCGAGCGGCGACTCCCATCGCCAATCGCTTGATCAGTGTTCTATTGCGCGAGCTACTGCACTACAAGGCCATCTGCTCGAAAGTTTCCAATCACCACGTTTACGCGGTCTCCTGGCCTTACCAACCTGCCTTTATTTGAAAAAGCCATCCAATACGATCTGCCGGCTTCGGGGGTGCTACTCTGGCGCAGTTGACCTATCTTTTCCAAGCTGGGAACCAACAACTTCACCCTCGCCTTCTCGTCAATCAAAAAAGGATCTACCTTCTTATCGTTGAGGGGCTTGGCCTTATTCGCATCCAGCACGCGATACGTAAAGCGAATGACCTCCCCCGACTCCGCCGATTTGACAGCGAGGGAGTCAACTCCCCAAACCAGTTCATAAAAGTTTCTGGCCCGTTTTGGGAACCGGTTTGGCACATAGGCTGACCGGGCGGAAGACGCCACCGGCTTGGCTGTTGCCGCGACAGGCGCATTGGGGGCGCCGGCAGGGGTTTGGGCGAGAGCCACCGAAAGCAGCATCCCATTTGCGAGAACTACATTGACGAAGATCCTCACCGTTCCCAGGCTAAGTTTTCCCAAAATCACCTTTGACCTCCTTGACTCGCTCTTCACCGCGAAACCATCACTGCCAAGCTCGGGATGCTCGGGCGAAGAATGCATAGATGCTGGTCACAACCTCTTCGTTGAGCGGCATCCTCCGGACCCAGCACGTGACCGGTGAACTTCCAGCTTCCATGCCAACTCCCCATTCATCGGCATTGGCTGAGGACCCCAATCCCCGGTTTCTATCACCTCGCTTATTGGACGGCACCCTCGGGGCAGCTGTCCCGGCCGGTTGTCTGAGTGCCGCCCGGCCTTGAGCGAGACGGCACGGCGCATCTCCATTTCTGCCCGATGCCACCGCCTCTACTGCGCCACCAGCGCAAGCACAGCGGGTGAGGTAGTGCCGTTGCTCGTAACGCTGAGCGCTCCCATATCGGGTAGAAGCGGCCGAACAAGCGGCGTCGCATACCTGATGCTGATCGCGCACGTGCCATTAACGGCCATTGGCGTCGTGAACGAACAAGTTGTAGCGGGAGTCAGACTGTACAGACCTCCGATGTTGACTGGAAGGGTTTCCGCCGTGATCTGCAGCGGGTCGTTACCCGTGTTCGTCACGGTCACCACGCTTGTCACCGGAGCGCGTACCGTTGGTATCGTGAACATAAGTATCCTCACGCCCATAACCGTCGTCAGCGTTCCATTCGTCGCAGCAGTGAAGCTCGGCGTTCCTTGTCGCACGGTGAACGTCACCGCGTTGCTGGTTGCGCCGTTCGCGGTAACAGTGACGTTCCTGGCGCCTGCTGTCGCAGTAGCCGAAATCGTGAACGTCGCCGTAACCGTAGTGTTACTTACCACCACTACGTTGGTGACACCGATGCCCGTACCGGAGACGGTCACTGCGGTTGTGCCGGTCAGGTTGGTGCCGGTCAGGGTCACATTATTAATGACAGTGCCGCGCGAACCCGAACTGGGAGCAATCGAAGTCAGCGTCGGCGTGGCCACGCCAGCGCCGGTGAGGCTCACCGGTGACCCGGAAACCGGGACGCTAGCCGTTATTGTCACTGAGCCGTTGTACGGAGTAGCCGCCGTCGGTCTAAACACGATGTTGATCGTGCAGCTTGCGCCTGCGTTCAGGCTGCCTCCGCAGGTACCCGGTGAAGCGGTCGAACGCGAGAACGGCGCGGTGACGGCCACGGTGATACCGGTTGCTTGTGATCCGCCCGCGTTGCTGAGCGTAAGAGTCCTAAACGCACTGGTGGTATTCACTGCCTCGTTGCCAAACGCCAGGGAAGTGGGCGTGACAGCGAGAACCGCAGCCTGTAGGCCTTGGAATTCGGTCGCGCCTACGTCGAAGCGATTCGGATTGGATGGATCCGGCCTCGGATTTCCGAAGAAGTCCATACCCGGCGCCGGACCAATCAGATTGTACGGATCAAGCAGCAGACTCGTCGGAACGTAGTCGATGGCCGACGAAGTGGACGAGAGTGGGTAATTGCCGAGCAGTGCGCCCGCGCCGTAGTTCCCGTCCGTTCCTTTGACGGCTGGGTTCGTCATAGCGAGTGGACCCCAACTCATGTTGACCCAGTTGTTGCCCTCATCCACCGTCGCAGACGGCGTCAGGTTGAAGATTGGGTTAGGCACGGTTGCATCCGAAATGCCCGGTGGTACCTGGTAGCCCAAGCCACCGTTTTCGGGAGGCACACGCGAGCCATTGCAGTACTGGCTGATTACCTGCGGATTCGAACCGGTATTGTGGGCGTTCGTCGCCGATGGAGCCATGGTCGTGTAATCGGAGGCATCCGTTATCACCGACCAGATCGGATCGAGAGTGTACCCCGAGCTGTGATTGCTCGGTCCCGTGTCACCGCGGACGCCGATGTCCCAATATTGCGCCCCGGAAACGCAGGCTCCGGTACCACCCGTCACCACAACACCAGCACCGTTTGCAGCGGTTGTGTCGGTGGACGGCTGGTTCAATACCGGAACGAGAGAGACGACGTTCTGCTGAAACGCATTGCTGTAGCCGCCCACGGTAATATTGAACGTTCGGTTCTGCCAGAACACGTTGTTGTAAAGCTTTGGATACGAGACGTGCCGGCAGCTGCCGTTGAGTTGCGGCAGAATCGAGTTGCCAGCAGAATTCCCCAGGGGGCAGAGGACGTTTGCTGGGAGCGACGCGATCAGGTTCGGAGTGTTATCCATGGTAACCAATCCGGCCACCTGAGGAGTCGAAGTTACAACCGGGTTCGTGCAGCCGGCGCCCGTCTGTGGATTGCAGCCCGGAGGAGGCGTGCTGGCATTGGGAGCGCCGAGGGTGTTGAAGAGCACACCGGAAGACGCTGTTGCATCGTTGGACGCGATCGTGTTGTTGATGATATCGACCTTCAATGCATCCTGGAGCGACACTCCGCCTCCGTCCCAGCCGGCGACGTTGTTGGCGATGATGTTGTTGGTGACCCTCACCGAATTCCAATATATCGGCAGGAGCGGGAAGAAGCCGATTTCGGCGCCATTCACGGTTTGCAGCCGGATGCCGCCACCAGTGCCGCTTTCCGCCCCGTTGGCTTGGAGCAAGTTGGCATTGATCACCAGATTAGGACCTGTGCCGTCACTCAATCCCGGTGCGCAATCTATGTCGGTGATAGATCCGCATTCAGTGGCGGCCACTCCGGCAATGGAGCCATCCGGCGCTGCGCCCATGACCACGATTCCGCCACCGTTGGTGGTAATCGTCGGGTTGGTGCTCTGATTGAAGAGGATCGAGTTGTGTTCGATATCCCCGTTCCAACTGAACCCGAGGTGGGCCAACCCTCCGCCGTCCCCTGAGCTCAGATTGCCGCAGACCCAGTTATGATGGAACGAATACCAGTCGGAGCCGGCGCTGAAAGTGACGCCGCCTGCCCCTGCTGGCGTGCCCGAGAACAGCTCGTCACCGATCGAAGAGTTGAGCGTGATCGAGTTATTGTGCACGTTCAAATAGGTGTTGTAGCAGTACGGTAGCTGCAGGTTAGTGGGCGTCAAAAGGAGATTAGTTGTGGCTTGGCAAGTTCCTGGCGCCTGATCAAATCCCGGCGGATTGCCGTTGTTGCCTACCAGTAAGGCATCAGGAGTTTCGCCCTGGCCGATGTTGATGCCGCCTGAGAGCGTTCCGGTGTTGTTGGCAATCCGGTCGTTGGCGATTTCCAGGTGATGCGTCCAGCCGTGAGCGAAGACACCGCCGCCACCCTGGGAACTGTTTGTAACGTTTAAGCCATCAATGCGTGATGGATTGCACAGGAAATTGCTCGAATAGTCCGTGCAATCCGCAGGGTTGGCAGCCAGATCGCCCAAAGGATGGACCCCGTCGGTGAGTAAAACGGTGCCTAACGGCATCTGGCTTTCCGTGGCGATAGCGCCAGTATCGGGGCCGTTTCCAAAGACATTGACCCCCGTAGGGAAGCGAACGCCTTTCGCCAGAATCGTAATTCCGGCTCCTTCATAGGCGCCCATCAGCGTTGGCTCTTGCAATTGCTCCGCCAAGTTGCCGTTGACCGTCGCGTCCCAGCCGACAAAGCCCTCTAGGGGTACGCGGTCCACCTGCGGATTGTTGGGTCCACCCTTGAAGTAGTTCCAGCCGGCCCCCGGGCAGCTGAATGTCCCGGTTGAATCATAGGGATTGGTGCCGCCTGACCCGGGCACAACTTTGCCAGTCGAATCCAACGTTACGCTGCCGGTGCTCGGTTGACCATCAAGCCCCAATCCAAACAGACAAACTACCTGTCGGCGCCAAGGATCAAGCTTGCCGGCGGGATGGGTGTTTGCATTGATTATGACGGAAGCGGCGCCGACGCCTTGCAGCCGGACGGGCTTCCACATGAGCAGGAGTTCGTTGTAGGTTCCCGGAGGAACGATGACCAGGTCGCCCGGAGCAGCCGCATCAATGGCTGACTGAATCGTCTTTCCCGAAGTGAGCAGAGTCGGATTCTTGCCTCCGATGGTGACGGTCACGGCATCGACCGACTGCCTGCCGGCGGCGGTGGTGATACTCAGTTCACCGCATTGCTCAGCGGAAACAGTCGTGCCGTTTGGACCTCCGTACTGTGCTTGCTGCTGGATAGAGCACGCTGGCACATTGGCTTGTACGGTACCCGTGATCTTTGCGTCGGTCCAAGTCACTCCATGGAGGGGTATGCCACCTACTGTCACGCTTGGGCAGGCTGCATTGGGATTCCCATTGCTGCAACCCCCCGCGGGTGCGGGCCCAAAGCCAAAGTGTCGGTTCACAGTCTTGGCATTGAAAGGAGTCAAAGTAGCCGAGGGTCCGGAATATCCGTAGTTGATCACCTGCTGGTCGGCGAGCGCATTGATCGTGATCGTATGGCCGGGTGCACTGATCCATGGGCCAGCGACATCGCCAGTAACGCTCGAGATCGCCGGAGTGGCATCCGGGTAGGAGCAATCAGGATGGTTGTATCCCTCCGAAAAGGCAGACGTGGGCACCACGGGCGTATCCAGGTACTGGGTCAGTCCCGGCATAAAAGGGAGCTCGTAGCAGAACTGGCTATAACCCGGATTGAAGAGCGGATCCGGTGTCGGTCCGTTCCCGGGATCGTTCATGCAGTAAACCATCATCGTCGGCGAATACCCCGTCGGATTGGGTGGGTTCACTTCCCATGTGGAGTAATTCAACCCATCGAAGTCTCCCCAGTGGTCGGAGTACACCCGGGCCTGTTCGTTTCCTTGCCAGTCCTTAACCGATATGGGCATGTTGGGCGGCGAAAATTTCTCGCCAAATTGCGGAGAGAACGGGTCGAATTCAGAAGTGAAATCGTCCGTGATGACGCCGGTGAAATGCGCGGCGATGTGGGTCGAGGTGTAAAGGTTGAACTTCACAATGGAGGCTCTCTGATCGGTGAGTATTACTTCCTTGCGATCGCACAGGTTACGCGTGGCGCCTGCAAAAGGCGCTACCTCGAAAGCTTGTGGGAAGATGCTCATATAATCGGGCACAATGCGTGATGCACCAACGCACGGCCAAACCGGCTCCACGGGAAATGCAGGCACGATCTGGTTGTTCGCGCTGGCACCGAAGCTTTGGGTTGGATTCTGGGCGTTGTTCGCGTTGTATCCGGCGCCGCTTTCATCATAAGCGGCGGCCACGGAGGCCTGGTCGGGCATGATGAAGATGGCTCCGAGACCAGCGAACTCCTGTGTGACCGGGGCAATGAAGTTGTCGCCGATCAGGATGTTCTTGTCCTCTTCCTTCACCAGTTCAAAACCCGGAGGCACAATCACTTCCACCACGTACTTGCCCGGGGGCAGCATGGGCGTGCCAGACCGATAGGGATCGGTAGCGTCGGGATCGGGAATGCAGGCCGTGCAGTTCGTCCCGGTGGGTTTTCCGGTTGTCGGGTTGCGCCCGGTGACGCTGGGGAAAGCGTACTGGCCGTCGTACGGCGCTGGCTGCACTTGGTTCCAGTTGTGCATGCCGTCATAGCACTTGAACTGCGAGTTATTCGGCAGCGGGGTAAAGGGCGGCCCGCCATGCTGCGAGCTGTAGGCGTCCAGATAGTTCGGCTGGTTGTACAGCGAGAAATAGAACAGATCGCTGGTGGACTGGCCAGGGCAGTTCATATTGGGAACGCCATCGGAGCGGAAGCCTTGTGCCCAATCATCCCAACTGCTGGTCTGAGTAGTATCGACCAACTTGAGGGTTGGAGTTACCTGATCCGGCGCAAAGCTTTCCTGATAAAGGTTGATGGTGACGTGGGGAATCAGAGGCTCCCATACGTTCTGAACGTTCAAGGAAGGATCATCAAATGGACGCGTCGAGGCATAAATGACGTGACCTTGAATGCCGCCGTTCTCGCCGGGAACATAGGGCGTCTTGCCGAATTCTATGAAATTGCTCTGGCCAGAGAAACCCTGCCAGCCTTCGGTGACAACCCATGGCGGATCGATGCGGCCAGTTGAATGGTTGGTCGTCGAGCTGGGGGTCGGCCCATTCGCAATCGAAAAACCAACGCAATCCGCAGTCGAGCAATAGACTGCACCTGGCACGGACAAGTTGCCGGGCAGAGGGTTGGCCTCGTACGTGTTCGCCAGGTTCTTGCCAATGATCGAGTTTCCGCACGCAGGACTCGTGCTCGGTGAGCAAGTCGTCGTGGGCGTGAGTGGGCCGCCGTCGGCCGGGCCGCCTGCGTCATAGACTACGTGGATTCCCGTCGTCTTGTAGCGGGTCGGATCGGTTTCGACCGTGTACCAGTTGAAGAGTGGAAAGGTTTCATTGAAATTGACGACACCGTCGAAGTCCGAGAGGGAACGGTTCGACGAGCTGCCATCCCGGTAGCGCACATTGAGCCCGAGAAATGGGATCCCAATCTCACCCGTTTCAAACACGCCGTCTTTGTTGTCGTCGACAAACGTTCGCGTGTAGACGTTCGATTGCCATTGCTGGATCGGGACGTCCCCCAGGTTGGCGGTGATGCCCCCCTTCACCGCTACCGGGACAGAGAGGCCGTCCTGGAGGAGATCGTTCCACTGATCAAACACCTTGATGGCCCATGAGCCATCGGGAATGCCCTTTAACGTGAAAGTCCCGTCGGCGGCGCACTTGGTGAAGGCAATATCCGCGGCGTCTGGATCGCCCAGACTCACGAAACACTGCGTCCAGGAGAAGCTGTCGAATGATCCGCTGCTGTAGAGCCTCTCGTCCGGTGTCCGGCTCATGCGCTCGGTTGTGACCTTCCCTGTGACCACATTGCCGCACGAGCCGCCGGCGGCGGTAGTCGCGGCGCAGACCTCAGGCAAACGGCCATTAATGATCTTCGGGTTGGCAAAGCCGATGGACACGTGGAATCCGGCGGGTCCAAACTCCTGGAAGTAGTTCGGTTCGCCGATCCTGATGAAAGAATCGTGGCCCTTCTGCCCGTCCAACGTGTTGGTCTGAAGCCACTCTTCGCCTCTGGCGATTCGGTCGGCACCCGGAGTTGCCACAACGCTGAACCTTCCTGGCATTAGGCCGGCAATGATGGCTTGGCCCGCCAGCGGAGATAGAGTTAACCCGTCCGATTCGTACGTCGGACAAGTTACGATCATGCCTGTGATTCCATCGGCCTGTTGTGAAATCGGACACGCGTTCAGACCTGTAACTGGATCTATCGTTCCTGACAGACTGTTGCCCAACGGCATGTTGAAAATGTCGTAGGTCATCTGTCCGGTCGGATCGCTGGAACCACCGTAATCGTCAAACAGTTGGATGTTGAAGCCGCCCAGACCCGGCTCATTGGGCGCCAGTACATCGATACCGCCACCGGCATCCTGCTCACCGTTAAGCGGGTTGTCGTCCTCGAACACCATGATGGAGAGTCTTCCCGGGGGATAGGGAGTGGAGGTAGTTATCACGGTGACGGAAGTCTGTCCGAAAGTGATGGGAGCGCCGCTCATGCCGTGGCCGCCTCCAGCACCTTCGAACGGATTCGCCGCGTCGCCCGGCAGTACCGAGATGTAGTAGCGCTTAGTGGGATCCAGAGCAACCTGGCCCGGAAGAACAGGGGTCTCGCCATTTCCCGTGGGGTCGGGCCTGCAAACGCCATTGCCGATATCGCACACCGCTGGCACGTGCATTCCAGAGGTCGGGTCGAAGACCGACTGGCCCCCTTCGCAGGATTGCGGCCCTGTGCAGCCCTGTGCCACGAACGGCATGGCGCTAGTGTGGAAGTTGACTCCAAAGGTCGGAGGGACCCCTCCAGTCGTAGTCGTACTCGGGCAGCCCGGCGGTGGGGTTGTGGTAGTCGTTGTGCAGTTGGGGTTGATGTAGAAAGTCTTATCTTCCTCAATGAGCCAGCGATAGTCGTTGCCAGGGATTGGAAGCTTTGTCTGTCCGTCGATAACGTTGACGACGAGACCGCTCCCCGCCGGGAAGAAGAGCGTAACGGTCGCGGTAGTAGAACTCAGTGTCCCCTGAGAGTTCTGCGCCTGATAGGTGAATGTGTAGGTGCCCGGTGTAGTCACCGACGCAATGAATCCGCCATCGCCATTCGGGTCCATCGTAAGTCCCGCGAAGGGTGTCACCGACGAGATCGCGACCTTAAGCGGATATCCTGCGTTGTCCTTATCGACCGACAGAACACCGGGGGGTGGGATTTTCAGGTAAGTCGCCAGCTTCGACGTGTACGTGATGTTGTTCATCACGATACCGCTGGCCGCTTCAAGAGACGCCGGCCCCAGCGTCACTGTCGTGCATATCGCTCCAATGGCTCCTAATGTCGTCCCATTGGCGCAATACCCGAACGAATCTGAGGTCGCAGTTCCAGTGGGAACATACTTGAAGGTGCCGTTCGTGTTGAGAGTCACCGTACCATTGGCCGGCAGTGTGGAAACCTTCACGCCATAGACATTCACGTCGTTGGCCATCACACCCTTGGAGGGATCCGAGACGGTAAGCGTCTGGCCCGCAAGCAGGGAGTTGTAGGTATCCGGATTAGCGACGACACTCCCAAACGCAGAAGCAGCAGCGACCGTGCCGCCATTGACGCTGATGTAAGCCAGCATTCCGGCGTCACGAGTGCTCGAGTTGCCCGACAGACTCAGCTCGCGGTCGAACACCGGAAGAGCGGGGGCGCCAGCGGCAGGCGCATTGATCATCACGTCGAAAGTCTTCCCTGCAGCCATGAATACGTCGCTCTGCACTTTGGGAAGTCCGGGCGTGAGGTTGCCATCTTCGGCAAGAATCGAGAATCCTGAAACCCCAACGGCGGTGGTAGTCGCCCCGGTCAGCGATCCGACGATCGACGGCACATGCATCTTCAAGCCGGCATTCACCAACCTCACAAGGATCAATCCTGCGGCGTTTCCGCTCACTGGAGGAGTGGAAACGGCTGCTGGGAACGACGAGGCCGCGACATTGGTCTTGTTGAACGCGACTCCGTTGATCGCGAAGTACAGCGGCGAGTAATTTACGGCAGGTGGATAGCAGGCAGTGCACGATCCCCCAGTAATCGAGCTTAGGATCGCTGCTGCTACAGCTGTTGTTCCACTCGGCGGAGGATCGATCAGGATGGTGGGAGTAGTTTGATAGACTCCAGCAGCTGTCACAGTGATCCCTGTGACTACTCCGCCAGAAACGGTCGCTGTTGCCGTACCGCCGTAGCCACCGCCTCCCGTAATCGTCACATTCGGTGCCGAGGTATACCCAGAGCCGGCGTTGGCGATGTTTATTGCACTAATGCCACCGTTGGCGCGACGAGTCCACACGGCAGTCTCGCTGAAACCCGCAGTATTAACTGCGACGTTGACCGCATTGTTTTGCACCGGGTCGATTTCGCTGAACTCCAGCGGGACATCCGCGTCGTAGGTCACCCCCGGATAAGCGGTGCCGGCTGTGCCCGTTGCCGGCGCGGTCGTGACCACCAATATTCCAATCAACCCCATCGGCACCTGGATCGAGGGATGCGTTCCGGATTCGAGCAAGTAAGTGCCCGGCCGAGGTTTTTTCCAAATCAGGTCTGCCACAGTTCCGGCGGCAACCTCCGTGGAGAACGACTGTACCCGCGGCCCTTGTGGCGGCGGGTTATTGACCGCGCCGGTATTCGCTATGGGCCACGTGACATCTTGGGGATTGTGGGTTGGGCTTTGCACGTAGGTCGCCGAGTTCCCCAACCCGCCGCCCACTTGACCAACAACCACTAACGAAGTGGGCACGGTATTCGCAGTCGCGCTGCCAAGCGGTGTAAACGAGAGATTATTCGTGAGTTCAATCTCGAGGTCTTGTCCCGATGGGACAGTGATGATCACAGGAGACCAGCCGACCGCAGTCGGATTCACCTTGCGGCACGTCGCACCAGAACTGGTAATAACCGTCCCGCAACTGTAGCCCCACATTGGCACCACCGAGCCGTCCGGCAGCGTTAAGGAGGTCGGCGCCGCGGTCAGTTGCACCACTTGCTCCAAGCCGGTATCAGTGGTGCTGCCAACGGTGGAGCCGGGGGGGCTCGGCTCGCCGATAGTTGCCGGCGAACCAATCACCGGGACATTGGCGATGGTCCCATTAGAGTTCGTCGCGGTAGCGGTAATGGTAAGCAGCGCTGATTCGGTGGTTGGCGATGCCGACCCCGAACTGATGTTAATCGTGCAGGAACCCGAGACTAATGTAATTGCTCCACTAGCAAAAATGCACGTTCCGGCCCCCAAACTTGGCGGTATTACCATGGTGAACACCAAATTCGACAGCACCGGCGTGAAAGTCAATGGCGTGCTCAACTGATTCGTTAGAGTCACAACCTGACCCATCAATTGCGCGGTTACATTCGGCTCATAACCCGTCCCACTGAGGGCTACCGACCCCGTCACCGTTACCGGCGAACCCCCGCTGGTCACGTTAACAATGCTCAGGGTTCCATTCACAGTGCCAACAGCGGTCGGCTGAAACACGACATTCAGGGTGATGGTGCAGCTACCGGGGGCCGCGACACCGGTGGTGCAGGTGTTAGTTGGCGTATCCCCGGCCGGCTCCGAAAACACCGAGGGTGAGAAAGAGAGATTGCTGCTGCCAATAGCATCAAGCGCGGTTGAACCCGTATTGTTTATGGTCAGCGTCACCGATTGAGATGCACTGGTACCATTCACTGGCAGGGTGCTGAAGTTCAGTCCCGTCGGCAACCCCGTCACCGTAGCCGTCTGGCCGAAGGCCATTGTCGCTCCGAGGAGGAGAATGCTCACTGCCATTACCGCTAACTTCAGGGCGCCTTTGATGTCGCTGGGTCGCATGGTTTCTTCTCCTCGCTAGAGTGACTCGTCGATGACAAATTCCCTGGAATCCACAAGCATCATCATCAGCATTCCGCCGGGGAATACGTTGTTGGTGGTAATCTCGCGCTCGTTATGGGAGTGCCACATAAATGCCCAGCCGCGCTCGCTGGCCGGGTTGGCCTGTGTGTTGGAGGGCAGCAAGTTGGTGCAACCAGCATTCTTGGCGGTGTCACAGGCGGGCGCTGTAGCACGTAGGGTCGCATCCGGGCCCAAGTAGGGACTGCCCCCATACCAAGGACCGTTGGAAAAGATATTCGGATCGGGCAGAGTCATCGGGCCGCCCGCTGCCACATCGCCGAAGGGAGCAACTTGAAGCGGCTTGTTGTGGTCCTGGCACCATTCGTAGTAGTTGATCGCAGCCAGTACCGTTAAATTAGGTGGACCAACGAAGTTGGTATCGGCAGCCGCGAAACCCGTGTTGTAGCCGTTGGCGTCAGGAGTACAGGACAGCGAGGCGTTAGGATCGAGAGGGGTACCAGGAACATTGGTAGTAGTCGGATGGTGACCGTACGGATCCCAGTTCAGTCCCCTGCCCGTGAAGTAGAAAATCCCATCGAAAGCCTGCCCTGGAGTCGTGTCGGTGTTGAACATCAGAATGCCAGCGAGTGCCGGCGCCGACCCATAGCCTGGATAGTTAATGTTGGAGTTGCTCAGAATTAAATTTCCATCCCGAGCCAGGATGCGGACATGGTTGCCGTGCTCGTGGAAGGGATGTTGCCACCGCCCTTGGCCGATGGTTCGGATCAATGTCTGCTCGCCCAGATGCATGTGCGGATTGCCGTTGTAGGGCTGGTGCGGATACTCGGCCGCGTAGTTCGGATCCATGAGATCGGGCATGGAGCGGCCATTGACCAGGAAGTAGGCGGGATGATAAGGCTCGGTTTGGACGTTCAGACTGCATCCTGGAGCGCCAGCCGTGCAGCCGGTAGCCGCTAGGACCTGCGCGGCTGCCTGACGGTGAATGCGCGAATCCATCTCAGCCCACTGGAAGAGGTATTCCCGGTCATAGCAAGTTCCCGGGTGGTCGTAGGCAGCCGTCGATAGGCGGAAGTCCGATTCGCCCCAGTCCTTTTCCACCTGAACGTTGGCGGCATGGAGGCCAGAAGTACAGTTCGCGGGAGGGGTGGCCGGAAGCACAATGATGGCGCCATAGAGGCCCATCTCCACCTGGAGGTCTCCCTGCGTGCCGCTGTAGTACGCGCGCGTGCCTGGCGATGAGGCCTTAAACGTGTAGGTCACCGTACCGCCCGGCGCCGCTTCCTGTGTCAGCAGGCCGGTCACACCGCCGCTGGTTGCTACCTGAAAGCCGGGAAACAGAATCGAAGTGTTGCCGGCCGCCGTGGGCAGGTTGTTGACCAGATTGACGATGACCGTGTCGCCCTCGTGCACGATCAGCGTCGGACCTGGAACCTGCATCGAGTTGCAGGTGGCGTTCGTAATCGCCGCCGGCAAGAAGCCAGTGGGCGTGCCGCTACAGCCGTAGCCCCAGGAATAAACCGCCGCGCCGTCGGGCTGATTGAGGTAAGCGTCTGTCGCCGTCAGATTGAACGTCGGGCCGGTGATGCCGGGAACCGCGGCGAAAGCCGTGGTTGCCAGCAACATCGCCAACACTGCGGGGCCAAAAAACTTTGTTGCTTTCGAAATCGCTTTTTTCATTTTCATCTCCCGCATTGCCAGGCTCCTAGTTGCACGTATTACCGAATGTGTTGCTGGACACGCTGCTGCAGATATGGACTTCGGTCATGAGCCCACCGAAATTTTCCGCGTCGTTCGACAGGTGGTCGAGATTGGGAGTGTAGAGATAGAACACGCTACCCGCCGGATAGAGCTGTGCCGCGCAACCTGTGCTTCCGCACCCTGCATCGCTGGCATCCAGAATCGCGTCGAGCGATTCGCCGCCGCCCAGCGTGATCGAATTGGTGTAGTACTCGGTATTGTTTCCACCCTGATCGCGCAACAGCTTGGCGTTGAATCCGACGACCTTCATCGGGACGCCGAGGGTTTGCAGGGTGTGATATTCAGAGACGGACAGGTTTACGAGCCGCAGAAGCGCCTTTCCGCCCGCAGGAATGTTGATGATGGCGGGCAACGGTTGCGAGTAATGCATGGAGCCATCCGATGACTGCGTGGCCTGGGGACCGGGCGCAACTGGAACGGTCTTTTGTCCTCCGGTAAGGCCAACCGTGTCGGGGTAGCTCCGCCCATTCAACAGAAAATACTTGTCCTTCATGTCAACAAACATTTCCGGGTTGAAAGTCATGCCGACAAAATGGAAATTGGGATCGAAACCGTGCATCTGGATGGGGTACTCGACATCGTAGGCGGTTGAGCCGTCGCCGTCGTTATAGGCGTATTTTTGGGCGTTACCTAACTTGTCGTTGCCTTGGGGGGTGGTGTTGACAGCAGCGGGCATGGTGGCACTGCACAAGATATCGTTGGCGGGATTGCAAGCGGTGCGCGGATCCGCAGTGGTTCCAGCCGGAAGGCCGATTCCATTTTGGTACCCTAAGTAGGTATAGAGGCTTTGGCCGGACGGCACGCGGTCCTGCCGCGGGCGCACATAAAGCTGGCCCACCATACCCATCTGCAAGTGTTCGGGAGGCGTGATATGGCAATGCCAGAAATAAGTGCCGGCATCCGGCGCCATGTAGTAATAAGTGAAGCTCCCGCCGATGTTAATCGCTACTGATGCATCCGGAACGCCGTCATAGAAGCTCGAGGCGTTGGGATACCCGTGGAAGTGGACCGTGTGCTGCTCAAACAAGTCCGGCCGCATGATCATGCCGACGTTAGTGAGGGTTAGGAAGAACTCGTCATCCTCGTCGAAGGCCATTAACGGCGCTGGTATGTTGCCGTTCATCACGCCCACATCCATGATCGGGCGAGGATCGACATGGCCGGTGAGACATTGGCTGGGTGGATTGGCACTCGTGCAGGCGTTTACCCCCGGACCGAAAGTAACGGTCGGTGCACTCGTATACCCTGACCCCGTATAGGTGATGTTGACAATAGTTACTTGACCGGTTGCACTGACGATAGTATTTCCGAGAGCCGCAACGCCTCCGGGAGTTGTCGGCGGGCTGAAGGTCACCGAGGGCGGCGAAAGGTATCCACTGCCCCCGTTGGTGACCGTAACGTCTGTAACGAGGCCTCCGGCAATCGTTGCTGCCGCGACCGCGCCAGTTCCTCCCCCAGGTACCAAAACTGATTGATCGCCTGTTAGCCCCACGGCGCCGTTCCAAGTGAACAATCCGGTAATACCTTGGGTGTAGGGAGAATCGATCGCCCCATCCGTCGTGGCCGGATCGCCGGGCTGCGGCGGTGTCGCGTAGGGATACACCGTATTGAAGACGTTCGGGAACTGCGTGCCCGGCAGGCCATTCGCAACGTCCGCGAGACCGGACAGCGGTCCGAACGAGAACATGAACGTCTGTGTCCCGTCCGCCATGGTCGCGTAGCCGTCACCGCCCGAGATTTGCTGACACTTAAGAGCACCGTTGACGTTCGAAGCTGGCGTGACGTATCCCTGGGCATTGGTCGAAAATACGGTCGGACCGTTGTACGCAGGCTCCGAATTGTTATTGGCGGCTGTTGGGTGAGTGATGGTGCTGGTTGGGCATTGGACCCGGAATGATTGAGCGCTTGCGACTTCCGCCGCTACGCAGACCAGAAGTATTAGCAGCCAAACCTTGTAGGACTTTTTCATGACTCTGCAATCTCCTTCCTGACTTGCGGCACTCGGTTCGCTTTCTGGTTCCCGACGGCGCCAACGATTTCTAAGGAAGCGGGGCCGACCGTAATCGCACCACGAAAGTAGGGGCATGATTGCGCGCACAAAACAGAATGTCCTTAACCATTCGCAAATCTAATAATTTATCCCTCGCAAACAAGGGGCAGGCATTATTCAGATTTACTTATCTGCTAGCCAAACAGTATCTATATATTTAGTACTTATAAGTAGGGCTCTGATGCCTGGGATTTTATGAAGCCTGATTCACGACAAGAAGGATTTGGCTTGTAAACTCAACCGCTGGCGGGAATTCTAATGCTGGGACCGGCGACATCTTGCGCTCGAACAAATCGACTCTTGATGAGCGAGCCCTTGAATTTGGCTTTTCCACGCGAACATGCGAGGCTCTTTGTTGACTACTACGGTCAAATATTGCAAGGGACATACCATTATATTTTGGGTTACGTGGTAGGCTAGTTTTATGAAGCGAGCGCGAAAGACGCTAGAGCCACGCGAAGAGACTCGAAAAAAAATGCAGCCGATAACGCGAGATTCGTTCGCGGCTATGGTAATGAAAGCGATTAAAAGAGCCCCCAGGAAACCGGCTCCAAAATCTGCTTGAGCAACAGATTGAGATCATCTGGTCCGGATGCAGTATTTACGCGTCAAAATCACGACCAAAGCGCCCGCTAGCATTGCGTTCGATCCTCCTGACGACCGGAACCTTGTTGTCCTGACGACTATCGATCTTGCAGGGGTCCTCGTGGCGTATTTCATCCATTTCCACGGTCGGATGCTCCGGTTGCAAGTCCTCATTGCCAAGCACTGCCCGAATCTGTCGGAGGGCTCGCCATGCCGTTTTATAGGTGACTCGTGTCTCGCGCTGAATCTGCTTTGCGGAGATAGCGCAGCCAGTTGAAACCATCAGGTAGATTACATAGAACCAAGTCTTGAGCGAAGTCGCGCTCTTTGCAAAGATAGTCCCTGCGAGCGGGTAGATATGATTCCCGCAATGGTCGCAGGCGTAGGCTGTGCGGCCGGCTACGCGATAATACTTACGCTCGATGTTGCACTTCTTGCACTCGGTGACGCCATTCGGCCAGCGTTGCTCTTTTATGTATTCGAGGCAGGCATCATCATTTGGAAATTCGCGGTTAAAATCGCCCACCGTGTAGCTCAAATCTCCTGCAATGTTCTGTTTGGGCTTCCTGTCCACCTTACTCAGAGAGATCGAGCGCGTTGCCTTACTTGTATTCACGGGATAGATTCCTGTGAGTTCCTGAAAGGGCAAGTAGATGCAAATTCGCCCTCCTGCGACCGAGGTTCCGACGGCTCGCCCGGACATCGAACCCTGACTCGACGTGCTTCAAAAGTAGTGCCCTCCATTACAAGAGGCGGCGTTCGGGGCGGCGTTCGGAGTTTGGGGATTATTTGAGCCTGCATGCGCCTAAGAGTCCAGGGACACTGCGGATCTCAATCGCATTCCTTCGAAGTCTCAAGAACTGCTGATTTTCCCAGTTCTTGAGTAGCCGGCACGTGACCTCCGGGGTCATGGACGCCATCTGCGCCAGCACCTCCTGTGTCACGTCGATTTCGAGATGGCCGTTCACCTTGCGACCTATTTGTTTTAGTAAACGAACTAACTGATGAGCTAGTCGCGGCGCCGCCATTTCAGTGGACACTTCATAGAAACGGCGTTCAAGCTGTTCAAGGCGCTGTTCAACGATGCGCTTTACGTTGCATCGAAGGACTGGGAAACGTTCTAAAGCGGCCTCAAAGGTCACTGAGTCCCAGGCGAGCACCTTGCAATCCTGGAGTGCTTGCGCTGTCGAGGAGTGCCTGCCCCCCGGCACCAAAGCACGCTCGGAAATTACTTCCCCGGGGATACACAGCCGAAGAATTACTTCCGTGCCGTCTTTGGCGCACTGCGTTATCTTCACACGACCGTCAGTCAGCAAGAAAACTTGCTTAATCTGATCGCCCGCGAAATACAGCCTCTCGCGGCATAGGAAACCCTTAGTGTGTGCGGTGGATACGATATTTGTGCAAACAGAACTGGGAAGACCAGCAAACAGCTGACAGCTTGTCACCAACGGAGTGTTCTTCATTGCCTCGGTCATGATAGGTCTCCAAGCACTGGCTGGAATATTCCGAATCGAGTTCCAGCTGGCGCAGCCCGAACATTTCAGGTTAGTGGGTTGTTAAGGAACGGATGGCTCGACCCCGCCGATCCACAAAGGGGAAGGAGCGAGAGGCCGCCGGTTTGAACAGATCAAGTCGAACGTCAGGCGTGGGTGGGTGTTGGAGGAGCGCGATCCGGGAGAGACACTAAGAGGGCACTGAGAAATGATGCAGAGTTCGGTCGTGGAATAGAGCGTGTCGCCGCCGGGTTCGGATGTAACAGATACTTAGATCCAGAGAAATCTCCGACAGGCAATCGTGGGGGTATCGCAACTGTATCCGTCTGAGGCGGCAAGACACAATTCAGAATCTTCCCAGCCCCACCAAAAGCTAATGGAAATGAAGATGGATCATGTAATGAAAAAACGCCGCGCCCGTCGTTGACAAGAACCGCGAGGGGCTTTTCTCGCCACGCTAAACTAACGATTAGGTCGGGAATGCCGTCGTCGTTCACATCGCGTGCGACGATTCGGAGCCCCCCCGAGGGCCCTGCCAAATGAATGGATTGTGTCCCGCCGGTGCTGAGCTCGAGTTGAATCCTGTAAATTGTATTTGAGGAATTATCGGATACAGCCTGAACTGTCGCTACATCAGGGCGAAGATCTCCGTCAAAATCATTAATTGCGATGGGTACCGTGGATCCGGAGACCGGCAAAATTAGATTACTTGCTTGTGCTGGAATACCACCAAAGAAGGAACCGCAGAGAACGAGCAAACAAATCCGCAACCACGGACGAAGTGTGTTGGTCCGTCTAGCTATTTGCGTACGCCAAGACTTGCCAGGAAGCACAATGCCACCTACTAATTACCCTTGTCATTCGACCTCTTCATTGGCCCTCCCGCATCACTCCTTCTTAAGTGCTCGAACGCTCAAGAGTGTGCAGGATTTCCAGTTGGCGAGATTGAGCGCGAGAAACTGCGTTAATACCTTGTATTAAGGCACGTCTCTGGCCAATTCACTCCCTGGTCCGAGGACGCTGAATCGAGAAGACATATTGCTAACCCACATAACCGCACTCATGCAACACCTTGCACATTTAAGGCAAAAGGTTTCTGTCTTTTTCAATTAGACTGCGGTCTCGACCCCGACGCGTGGTACGCCGCGCCTTTGCGGCCCGATCGCTTTCGCGGCGTGATCGGTTTGAGCGTGCCGTTCATACCGCGACCACCCGTTCGTCCTACCAGCATTATGCCCCAGACCGAGGACGCGCAGTTCTTTCAGCTGTACTTCCAATCCCCAGGCATCGCCGAGGCGGAGTTCGAGCGCGATGTCAGCCTCCTCTACTCGGCTTCAGGGGACGGCCGGGATGACGGTGCAAGGGATGGCCGCGAAGTCGATATGGTGCGAGGTGGCTTTCTCTCGCGCTTGACGAATGTCCGTTTTATCACCTGGGTGATAGCCTCGCAACCACTATCGGCTAATCTCGATCACAATGGAGCCCATGCGCGAACTGCTGGCATATTCCCGATGTGCCTTCTGAATTTCTTCAAGCCTGAAGGTAGCCTTGATCGGCACGGAGATTTTTCCGGACCTAAGCCATTCAAAGAGCAACTCCAGATCAGGCATGAAATTCTTCGACGAGCGGCGGAGCCCGAAGAACGTGGTTCGTTTGCCAGACCAGATGAACAGATTCTTGGACAATAGTTTGAGTATCGCTGGAAACGCGGAAGAGCGAGATCTCTTCGTCAATGCTGGGAGGTTCATGCCGTAACCCACTAAGATGCCTCCCTTCCGCAGGACAGAGTAGGACTCGTCAAAGCTTTCGAAGCCGAGTGGATCGAAGACCGCGTCCATTCCGCCTAGTTCCTGCATGGCGGTGATCCAGTTTTTATTGGAATAATCGAAGGGAACAGCCCCGAGTTTGCGAAGTTCCTTGTGCTTAGATAATGAAGCTGTGCCGAAGACTTGAGCTCCCTGAATCCGTCCGAGATTAAGGAGCGCTACTCCCACCCCGCCACTCAAACCATGAACAAAGATCTTCTGACCGGATTTGATATGAGCGGCATGATGCAGCATCTGGTAAGCCGTAACCCAGTCGAGGACCAGAGAGACAGCAGCTTTCAGATCAACTCCGTCGGGAACGCACACTAGAAACCGTTCGGGAAGGTTGATCAACTCTGCCTGGCCATCGTATTTTGAAAGGCACGCAACGCGATCGCCGACTTTGAATTTTGTGCAGCCTTTACCGTTGACGCGCACCTTGCCGAGGACGCTGTAACCCGGTGTAAGTGGGGCCTCTCTCTGAAAAGGATAAGTGCCACGGCGCATGTTAACGTCGGACCCTGAAACAATTGAATATTCAACCGAGAGTTGAACTTCTCCGGCAGCCGGATCGGGGAGATCGTCTTCGACAACCGCGAGTTTGCTTTCGTCGCCGAACTCCGTAATGACGACCTTGTTCATCTTGGACATGACCTCAGCTTCGGTCAACTCCCCGGATCAGTATAGAGGAGTCAGCATCTCGTCAGGAAATCAAGCACTGACGAGATGCGCGTTAGTCGGTACTAAATCTGACGGACGAACCGATAACTTCCGGCTTGCCCGCCACTCGGGCGGAAATGATAACGGACCCTCTCAATTTACGGCATTAACGTCTAGCACAAGCCAGAGGTGAGAGCCTGTGCGCAAGTATAGCCTGCAGAGCGACTTCGCAGAGGGCTGCGAGAATTCTGGACGTGTCGTTGGCAACAGGGACATGTCGAGGTTAATACCCAGTTGTCCGGGAACGCCGATTTGACCCAATGCACCGACCGCAAATCACTGCAACGTTCGCCCTTCGCGGTTGACGAGCCGAGTGTTTGTCGCAAACAGTACGCTCACCGATATTCCGCACATCAAGACGCCAAAGATGCTCTCCAGCGGCCCTAGCATGCGCCAGGTTGACGGTAGGACTACGTCGCCATAACCGACGGTGGCATAGCTGCTGGCCGAGAAGTAAAGGGCGAACTCCCAGGACGAGAAGCAAAGCCGGCGATAGCAGCTCGCCCAGAATAGAATCAATACTCCATGTAGAACGATTACCGCGGCTGTGAGCCACACGACTAGTACGGCAGATCGAAACGGCCCAAGTCTGTGCGCATCACTGGCAAGAGCGTGTCTGACCCAACGTATGAGCGCCGCGAGCCCGGCAGACTGCAGCCACAATGCGATTATCACGATACGAACCGCTATGCCGATTTCGCGAATTAAAGCCATTGCTCAAGAGCAATCTTCAGTGAACGGCGACCTGGTCGCCTTTGCCCGGTTCGTTTTTGGCTAGCAGGAAGCACAATAAAAACATCAGTGCGGAGGTCGAGGCGAGCAGCCAGTAGATTTCGACGTAAGACAAGGCTTGAGCCTGTGTGATCACCAAGTTGTACATTCTGGCCATTGCTTGTTGTTGAGCCGAGTGCATGCTGAGACCGGCATGCGTCAGACGGCTCGTCAAGCCTGCGACGGCCTCATTGAATCGATAAGACCGCGTGTACTCGGCGAGAACGGACTGATGGTATTGACCTCGGCGTGCAAGCAAAGTAGTCACAGCCGAAGTTCCTACGCTCTGCCCGATATTGCGCGTGAAGTTTATCAAGCCGGCCGCAGCATTGCTTTTCGACTCCGGCAGGCCGACATAGGCAGCCATCGTGAGCGGAACGAATAAAAATCCAACCGGGAGATATTGCCAAATGCGCATCCACGCGGCAGCACGAAAGCTGATGAGTAGATCGATCTGCTTGCATGAGAAATACATGGCCACAGCGAGTGCGATCCAGCCGAAAGCGAGAAGGTGCCGGGCCTGAAAGTGCCCGGCGAGGCGCCCGACCAACGGCAGAAGAAAGACCAGAAGAATAGCCGCCATCGAGATGACCATGCCGGCCTTTTGCGCCGTATAACCCATGAGCGTTTGCAAGAACTGGGGGAGAAGGACGGTTGAACTGAACAGAACGGCGCCAAGCACGAACATCATCAGATTGCAGCTTGCAAAATTAAACCCTTTGAACAGACGGACATCCACAATGGGTTCCTTGTGGCGCCACTCCCAGATAACGAGGGACACCAAACCCACGGCGGCAAGAATGATCAGTGTGGTAATGAACCGCGACCCGAACCAATCGTCTTCTTGTCCCTTGTCCAACGCAATCTGGAGAGCGCCCACGCCGACGGCGAGCAGGCCAAACCCAATGTAGTCGAACCTCGCCATGGCAGCTTTCAGACGGGACAAGTAGGGTGGATCTTCGAGTAGCTGAGAAACCAGGAAGACGGCCAGAATTCCCACGGGAACGTTGATATAAAAAATCCAGCGCCAGGAATAGTTATCCGTAATCCAGCCGCCCAGCGTGGGACCAATGGCGGGGCCGCAGATGACCGTGATTCCATACAATGCGAAGGCCAGCCCGCGCTTCTCCGGCGGAAAAGTGTCCGCCAGGATTGCCTGCGTCATCGGCTGCAGTCCTCCACCGAAGGCGCCTTGCAGCACTCGGAAAAGAAGCAGCAGTCCGAGGCTCGGCGCGACGCCGCACAAAAACGAGCTAACTGTAAAAAAGGCGACGCACATCAGAAAGAAACGCTTGCGTCCGAGCCAGCCAACGAGGAAGCCGCTGATCGGAAGCACAACGGCGTTCGACACCAGGTAACTGGTCAAGACCCACGTACTCTCATCATTGCTCGCGCCCATGCTGCCCGCGATATGCGGAAGGGCCACGTTGGCAATGCTGGTATCGAGCGCCTCCATGAACGCAGCCAGCGAAACCGCGACGCCGATGATCCATGGGTTGACCTTTGGCTGCCACGTCGGTTGCTCAACCGCGAGAGACCCCTCTGTGCTCATCGCACCCTCACGTCTGGCACGACTGACAATCCCGGCTTCAGCATTCCGTCTGCATTGAAATCCTGTCCTTGGGTCCGATCGAAATCGATCCGCACTGGAACTCTTTGTACGACCTTCACGTAGTTGCCCGTCGCGTTCTCCGGAGGCAACAGACTGAAAACCGACCCGGTGCCGCCACCCATGTTGGTCACGCGTCCGGACCACGTGCGACCGTAGGCGTCCACGTTGATTTTCACGGGCTGCCCAGGCCGCATATGCTCCAGTTGCGTTTCCTTGAAATTGGCGGTCACCCAAATGTCATCGAGGGGCACGACTTCCAACATTTCCTGGCCAATGCTCACGTTCTGACCGACTTCAACGCTCTTCTTTCCAATGATTCCCGTCACCGGCGAGCGAATGATGGTGTAGCTGAAATTGAGCTGTGCTTGGGCCAACTGAGCATGGCGTTGCTCGACTTGCGCATCCGCAGCGTCCGCCTGGGCGCGGATTAGAGACACGTGTTGCGGCGCGGTCTGGGCGCTTCGAAGATCAGCCTTTGCCTGCAAGAGTTTCCCTTCCGCCTGGTGCACAACCTGCTCGGCGCCCTTGACAGCGGCGTCGGCCGAAGTGACTGCCGCTTGGTTTGCCGTTGCTGAAGCGACCGCTTGATCGAATTGCTGGCGGGAGATATCTTCTTTGGCGACGAGCTGTTTAGCGCGTCCGAGGTCTGCGTTACTCTTGGCAGCATTGGCCTCGGCCTGCGTCAGCAACGCTTTGGCCGACTCGTGATTGTGCTCGGCGGCCCGGAGTCCCGCTTCAGCGTTAACCACGGCCGTCTGCGCCGAATCGAGATTGCTTTGTGACGTCACAGAGGTGATTGGCACATTCCAACGAGAACTCGTGGCACTGGCCTGCGCGTCTGCCAGCGCCGCCTCAGCCTGAATCACGGCAATCCTGAAATCAGCAGGGTCAACGATTGCGAGGAGATCGCCCTCATGGACGAGTTGACCCTCGACGAAATTCACCTTCATCACTTGGCCGTTAATGCGGGCACTCAAGGGCATCACGTGTCCGTCCACCTGTGCATCGTCGGTGTCTTCGTAGAGAAATGCGTTGCGAACGAGATACCCGGCAATGATTAGGATTGCCAGCATTGCAACAACAACGAACAGGACCTTTAGGGGATGTTCGCGCAGGCCATGCAGAAGCCGAGTGATTCTGCCGCTATCCTTGGCTGGATCTTGGGAATCGGGCTTGGCTTCCACGTAAATGCGAACCTCGTCATCTACCACCGCAGAGCGATTGTTGCCGCCTTGATTGTCGTTGGACATTACTTTTCTCCCAGATATTGGTTGTAGTTGGTGTGTGCGACCCCAAGGGCGCGAGCGAGCGCGAGCTTGGCGAAGTTGTGGTTGTAAAGGCTCGTTATGTATTGATCGTTGGCGCTGGCGAGAGCCTGCTCGGCCTGGACCACTTCAACACTGTCAGTTACTCCGGAAGTGAAGCGATCCTTCGACCGAGCGAGACTCTCATTGGCAAGCTCGACGTTCTGCTTGGCTACTTCAATCTGTTCTTTTGCGGCATTTAGATTCAGTAAGATTGTGCGGACGTCCTGGTCGATCTGTCCGCGTATGTTTTCCGCCTCGGCCTTCCGCTGACGCAGTTCGGCCTCGGCTTGCGTGATATCGCCCTTAATCCGTCCACCAGTGAAGAGTGGAACCCTGATCCCTGCTTGAAACGTGAAATCTCCGTGCGAGTTGCCGAACGTCGGTCCAATATCGCCGTAGCTACCGTTAACCGCCACAGTCGGATACCGTTCGCCTTTGGCAGCAGAAAGGGTTTGCGCAGCAGCTTTTTGGGAATCGAGAGCGGAACGGAAATCGCTACGCGATTTGAACGCAATTTGCAGGGCATCGTCGACGCTCAGCGGAGTGATGTCGGAATATGGGAGTGTGTCGGCCAGCTCAAACTCCTGCCCTAGCGGCAGTCCGATCGCGTGTCCAAGCGCTAGTTTTGCGAGGGCGAAGTTGTTGCGGGCGATGCTTAGGTTGTACTCCTCCGTGTGCAGCTGAACTTCGGTGCGTGTTGCGTCGATTCGTTGAGCGGTACCCGCCTGCACTTGATCGACCGCGCGATCGTAAAGAGCTCTGGCATTCTGCACCTGGGCTTCTTGCGCCTTAATTCGAGAATCTGCCTCTATGACCCGCAAATAGGCGTTGCCGACCGTGAGTGTGACCACATCCAGGATGTCCTGATAGCTGAGTTGGGCGGCCTGTTCAGCAGTGCGGGCTGCGCGAAACCGCTGGATGGATTCATAGCTGAATAGTGTTTGGCTGACGCTTGCATCCACTGAGCTGTAGCTGAACGGTCCAACAACAGTCGGAATTCCCGTTTTTAGCCCGTTGAGCCCGAAGGTCGCGAGGTTCACTTGCTGGACAGTCTCGGAAGCGCCTGCGCTGACTTGTGGCAGCAGATTGCTAAGCGCGAGTAGCCGCTGACCGCGAGCAATTTGGGCGTTTTGTCCGCTTTCGATTGCTCCGAGGTTGTATCGCAACGCCATCTTGATGGCGTCGCGGAGAGTCAGATGGACAAGTTCATCGTTGGCTGGGCCGCTCGGCACGCTTCCCAGCACTGTTGTGCTTTGCGCTCTCGTTGCTGTTGTGTCGAACAGCACCAACACGAACACGACAAGAAAGGAAGCCAGCAGACTGGGTATCTTGCGTTTCCGCCGGACCTTTAGCCGCTCAACAATGTGCCGGACATAGCAACCGCCCGAGATGAACTGCGCACCTTCGTTGCGCAACGCGCGCAGCAGTCTCTCGCCAGTCTTGTCGATAAATGTGACTTCGTTTAGGTCCACGATGCACGCACGCTTCTTGTCGGCTTGGTGGTTCTTCTTCCAGCTCGCCCTTAGTTCTCGAACCCAAGCCCCACTGAGGCGGCCTTCTAGAATCCATTTCTCTTCCGCAGGTGCTTCACTAAAGCTGATCTTCAACATGCGGTTTGCCTCACAGACCAGCAGCGTTGCAGAGATCACTTTGCGGAAAGTGCGGCGTGGCAGTGCCCGTAGCTTGATTGTCTTTCCCCCGCGTCGCACTGGACTTCATGGAGCGGCTCAATCTCTTGCGTAGCTTCCGTTTGGCGTGGAATATTCGCCCTTTCACGGCACCGACGGACAGATGCATGCGCCGGGCCGTCTCCTCCGTAGAGAGCTCCGCGAATTCCCTCAGTTCGAGTGCTTGCCGCAGACGTGGCGTCAACTCGTCCATCGCCGACGACAAGATTTGCGCCCTCTCTCGCTGTGCGTAGCTGGCTTCGGGGCCTGGACTCGAATCGGGTATCTCGATGCCGACTGTCTTTCCCCCCGCATTGTTGACATCGTCCATCGCTACTTCACGAACCGCGCCGATACTTCGAAGGAACATTAGCGCTTCGTTGATCGCAATACTCGTCAACCATGTAGAGAAGGAAGAGTGGCCTTGGAACGTGCACAAATGCACGAAGGCCTTTTGGAAGCTCACCTGAACAATGTCTTCCGCGTCCTCCCGGACACGTGCGTACCGCCGCACCACCGCGAGGATCTTTTGCTGATAGCGCTTGAAAAGGGCTTCAAACGCCTGTTCGTCTCCGCTCTTAGCGGCAATTACAAGGATTTGTTCTGCCGTGGGATCACCTGTTTTGTGGGTCATTGCGGCCTCCCGATTCAGTGCAAGCAAAAGGCAAGCCCAAATCTTCAACTTGCCTTCGTGCTACGCGGCGGATAAAAGCAAGGCCCTCACCAAACTTGCAGGGTCGTAAGTCGCTGAATTCTCTGGAGAAGACAGCCAGGAGTTGAAAACGTCGATGTTGAAAGAGTTGAAACGGTCGAAACTGTCGCAAGATCGGCTTACAACCCATTCGCTTCCCGATTCTCTATTCCAGTGGCATAGGGAAATACAGCTGTGAACGGACGCATACACACTTCGCCGGTCTACCGCAAGCGGGGGGAGTTTCGGCGGGCAGCATCTTGATAGCCTCGGCAGCGGCAAGAATCTCTCGACGCCAAACCTGAACCGAGAAGCTCCAGCTGTGAGTAGATGAGAAAGGCGGGCGAGTCACGAAAAACGAGGCGATCGGAAGACGATCGATTCAAAAGCACTGTGCCAAGCAACCCGCGGTCTTGAGTGGCGGTGCGCCAAGTGCGCTTGCCTCAAATTGCCGTCGGTGGGGTCGTTCAAAACGCTAGGTGTTTGACGCTAGCAACAAGATGAACTGTCGCAGCTAAAGACCGCACATGCATGCGGCAGCGGAGATGGTATCGTGCCGAGGCGATCGAGCGTAAAGCTCGGCGACCTTAAGAACCAGTTTTCCGCGGACATGGCCAGTGTCGATCATCTGATGTGCAAGAGCAGCGTCCTCTAACAGAAGCACATGGATGGGAGGTACGTGGACCAAGCCAGCATCAATCAAATTGGTGATCTCACGCATCGAATCCCGAGCTCGCTCAAAATCGATAATCATAGTGACCTTGCGGAAGCCTCGCCGCTCGGCTTCTTTCCGATCACGCTCGATATCACCGTCTGCGGTCACTGTGAGGATGTTGATCAGCCGGCCGCCGGGCCGGAGCAGGTCCAATGCCTGAGGCAAAGTGGCGGGCCCTACTGCATCCAGGACGACATCAACGCCCTCAGCCGACCAGTCGCGAACGGCTTGACATACTTCGTTGGTCTTGTAGTCAATAACACGGTCTGCGCCGAGGCTTCTGACGTACGTTACATTGGGGGTGCCGCAAGTCGCGGCCACCAGCAACCCTCCGCTCTTCGCAAATTGTACGGCGAAGCTGCCGACACCACCCGCTGCCCCATGTATGAGCACCTTCTGGCCCGGGATCATGCCGCCCTTTTCCGCATGGAAGAGAGACTGAAACGCCGTCAACGAGGCAATGGGAACAGCCGCCGCTTGCGCGAAATTCAGGCTCTTCGGCATTGGGGAGACATTCCTTACGGAAACACGAACGAACTCAGCATAGCTGCCCGACGTCTTCACGTCCGGCGAGCCCCAAGTGATCACGCGATCACCTTGCCTGAAATCGGTGACATTCGCCCCCGTTTGTTCCACGACACCAGCAGCATCCATGCCGGTGACGAATGGAAACGCCACGCCCGCTCGTGTGCCGAGGCCCGCGCGTGTTTTTGAGTCGGCCGGATTCACACCCGCATAGCCGACGCGGATCAATACTTCACCATCTTGTGGCTCGGGGACCGGCACCTCCCTCAAACCCATGACATCTGGCTCACCGTAGCGGTCGAAAACCATTGCGCGCATATGTAAGAAGCTCCTTTTCCAGATTGTTCCTTGCAAACTTGTAACTTTCCGCCGTTCGCCTCGTTCGATGAAGGCGTCACGTTTTGTTCGCGTCAGTGTCGCGCCTGTACCCCGTGCGGAGCTCGCGTTCCGCCTGCATCCAGTCGTCTAGGTCGCAGCCGTGAATTCCGCCGCGTTCGATGTGAATCTCAAAGGCTCGCTGACGGATTTCCGCGAGGGATGGCCCGTTTTCACTTGTTCCTTCCGGCTCACCCGAACGAATCTCTGTTCGGATGTTCGGTGCATTCGTGCTCGGATTTTGCGATTTCATAGTCCTTTCTCCTTTTAAGCGTTTTCGATTGACCACGAGAGGCCGCGCTTTGGGCCAGGGACCCGATGGGGGAAGTCGGGACCCGTGGCCACTGAGCGGTCTCGCCGTTTAGAACCGAACCACGACACCGGCTGAGAGCTGAGACTGCCTTGCTGCACCCGCTGCAAAGGGCCGTTCTTAGCTCTCGCCTCGAAGCCCACCGATTCAGCGACGATGTCCATGCTCTGAGTTCCCGCTGCACTGCTGCGATTGCAGCCGGTAGCTCTGAACATGAGCCCTAGCACAAGGAAAAACGCAATCCAGGAAAGGAGAGTGACGCCCCAAGCGCACCACGTACCGATTCGTTCTTGCGCCTCCATAAATGCCTCCTAAGAACCACATGAGTCGCTCTGGGGACCCACTCTTGGAATGCGAGCTAACCTCTTGCACACCTTCAGCCGCGCGCCAGCCACAGCCCATACCGCACAGAATTAAAACGTCCAAAGCCCTTGCGGTAGCGAAGCACGCGATACCACTGTGTCCATTTGCCAATAAAACTAAGCGTCAAGAACATGCGATTTTCTCCTCTCACCTGCGTTCCTTTCGGACGCCCATCTCATTTCTCTCTTGCGCCTTCATCGTTACTCCTGTTGTGCTTTTCCCGGAGCTCACGTTCCGCCTGCAGCCACTCGTCGAGGTACTCGTCCAGATCGTAACCGTGATCGCCACGTTCGATGTGAATCTCAAGCGCTCGCCGACGGATTTCGTCCAGGGTTGGCACGTTCTTGCTTCTTTCTTCCGGAACGTCCGACCGGAAACGGCTTGGCCGCGTGTTCTGAGCATTCGTGGCCTGATCTCGTAATTTCATAGTCTTCTCCTCACTACAAAAGGTTCGTTTGGAATTCGCTGAACGTGCGTCAATCACGGCAGCACCTTCGGGTCTACTTGTGCGCCAGCCAAAAGCCGTAGCGCACTGAATCCAGGATTCCGAATCCGTTGCGGTAGCGCAGCACCCGAAACGACTCGTGCCAGTTGTGGATGAATACGAGAACCAGTGACATAGCGCCACCTCTCTGCCTACGTTCTTACACATGCAGTAAGGGCAACGCTCGCGCCAAAGTTAGAGAATCGTAAGCGGCTGAATTTTCAGGAAAAGGTCGCCAGAAGACGAAAATGTTGATGTTGAAGAAGTTGAAAGGGTCGAAACTGTCGAGGCTACGGCCGCGGCTACGACAAAGTGGCCGCCAGCAGACTAAGCATACTGCTTTGCGTAGATGCCGAATTTCTTCATTCGAGAGAGGAGAGTCGTGCGATTCATTCCCAGGCGCGCCGCAGCACCATCGGCACCCCCGACGCGCCCCTTGCATGCCGATAGCGCGCGTACGATTTCTTCGCGCTGCTTCTTGGCATACTCCTCAGCAACGCCATTTTTGTCGATTCGCCAATCGCTACTTTCTTCAACGATGTGCTTCTGTTCCTTGCGGACAACGTGGGTGGTTTTATCCACGTCCGTCTTTCGCAGTTCTCCGAGCGGCGCCTCAAGGGACTTGCCCCGGGTCACGATCACCGCGCGCTCAATGAAATTCTCAAGTTCACGAATGTTCCCCGGCCAGTCCCAGGCTGTCAGCCCCTTCATTACCGCCGTGGGGACCGCTTCAACGTTTTTTTGCATTTGCTTTGAGAACTTTTGGACGAAATAACTGACGAGCAGGGGAATGTCCTCTCTGCGGTCTCTCAGGGCCGGAATGCGGATCGGAAACACATTCAGCCGATAGTACAGGTCGCTGCGAAATTCTCGATCCGCAATCATCTTTTCGAGATCGCGGTTCGTAGCCGCGATCAGGCGCACATTCACCTTTCGCGTGTGGGTGCTGCCAAGACGCTCAAATTCACGCTCCTGTAAGGCGCGTAGCAGCTTCGGCTGAATTTCTAGCGGAATGTCTCCCACCTCATCCAAAAACAGGGTGCCTTGGTCGGCTAGTTCCAACCGGCCGATTTTTTGGCTGATGGCCCCCGTGAACGCTCCCTTTTCATGTCCAAACAACTCGCTTTCCAGCAGCCCGGTTGGAATTGCAGCACAGTTCAGCTTCACGAGTGTCCGCTGTTTGCGGCGGCCACGGTCGTGGATCGCACGAGCAATCAACTCCTTTCCCGTGCCGGTTTCTCCAAGCAACAGAACCGTGGAATCGCTGGGAGCAACTGTTTCAACCTGTTGCAAAACGTGCTTTAGCGCCGTACTGTTCCCAATGATCTGCTCGAAACCCATCTCGCTGCGAAATTCTTCTTCCAGGTAAAGTTTCTCCTGGGCGAGCTTGTCCTTGAGTTCGGAAATTTCTCGGTACGCCAACGCGTTTTCAATGGCGATGGCTATCTGCCCTGAGGCCCGGCTGAGGAAATCGACGTCTCCCGGCGAAAACGGAGTCTCCGTCGTGCGTAAAATTGACAGAATTCCGAGGGCCTGGCCGCGATTTACAAGGGGAATATTGCAAACGACTCTTAGGCCCTCCGCAGCCGCGACGTCGTATGTCTCAGGCGCGAGTTCCTCACGTTCGCGCATGTCAAGGACTACCGGTTTCAAGGTGTCCATCGCTTTCTTAACGGCCGCGCTCGGCGTAACAAACAACTCTTCTTTGATGACTCCCTTGCCGTGCGGAAAATCTACGGCAAATACCCTAAACTTTCCCGAAACTGCATCGGGCAACGCAACGTCTACGGCATCAGCGTGTATGACTTCGCGTATGTTCGCTGCGACCGCGCGCAGAACCTCCCGCAGATCGAGGCTCGACGTGATTTTGGTCGTCAGATTGAGGAGCAGCTCAAGCCGCTCCTTTTGCTGCCGAAATTCCCCTTCAGTGCTCATGGCCGTATGTGCAGCACTATCCATTTTGTGACGAATGCCTTCAATAGAATGATGATCCACATCGCTCTAAAGTCACAAGCGCTGGCTGAACTGAAGGGCTCTGGCCATTCTGCGCAATGGTTTCACACGCCGTTGTACCTGGCATTCTCCGGATTTTTTGTAACTACACATGAGTCCCGCAACTACGCTCCTTGTGCGAACCGATCAGCGTGCATTACGCCGCGATGTCATGTTCTCGTTCGTAGCTGCAATCCCAACGCGCCGCTAGGTTATTTTCTGACTGTCCACCGTGGCTGCCGATAATCATTAGTATGTGGTCTCAGGCCATGAAAGCATATTCCCGTTACCAAAAGAGCTATCACGCTCCAATGATGGGCTTCCTATCAGCCTCGACAAAGTCCTGCGGCGGATGATTCAGCCGGCTCTTGAGGCCATCGATCTACCGCGGCACGGGTGGCACGCCTTCCGTCGAGGCCTCGCCTCGAACCTATACGCCATGGGAGCTTCCGACAAAGTGGTACAACGCATCTTGCGGCACTCGAGACCTCACGTTACCAAGGAACGCTATATTAAGGTGTTTGATCGTACCGTGCTCGAAGCGGCGGAGAAGTTGCAGATACGGATCGAAGAACTAAGACAAACGAAAGAACCTTGCCGGCAGCTAGAATGAGCTTTGGCGACGGAGTTGAACGACCACGAACTGCGCTAGCCGAACATCCAGCGTTCAGCCATCTCGTGGACCCTCGCTCTCAGGCCAGCAGTTGGCTAGCACCTTATCTTGAATACCACGGAAAGCTATTTGAAATTATGCTGGCGCGCTTGGAGCAAGTCTCGACGCTGGATCGAGGCAGGGGAAATCTGGCGGAGAGGGGGGATTGCAACCGTTGTTGCTGAGGAGGAGGTGAGGGTTGGTGAGCGAGCGTTGGTATGTCTCTTGTTTTCAACGTCCCCTTTCGATTAGACGGAATCGCCAGTGTTTATGCGGGTCCTAATGACCCTCAAATCGGCAGAAATTAGTAGCAAGATTAGTAGCACGCAAGGTGGAGGGTCTACTTTCGTTCGCATCACGGAAGCCCTCTGGGCCACGATGTTGTGAACAGAAAAATGAAGCGGTGGCGGTTTGCTAATTCATCCTGCCCTGTTTGTACTCACCACGTTTCATTTGTTCTGAATGACCTAGCACGCTGTCAATTGCGCTGAATGATCCCATTTGCAAGCTTGAGTGCACCAAGGGTGCACCAAAACAAGCGTTTCGCACTCCCAAGATATCCCGGAATTTGCGAGGTGGGAACTCCGCCAACCCTTCGGTTAACAGCCACTTGAGTAACTTAATCACGATTTGCCGGAGCGGGAGTTTTCCGAGGAGAATCAAGCAGTTGCGATGAAGCGCGAGAGCCAACTTCTCTTCTGTGTCCACCTTTTGTTTGCGGTTTTTCAGCGTTTTTCCTCGACTACCGTGACAGCGGCGTGACAGCCACCTCTTCACTGTTCTGATGACATCAGCTAGCGCGCGAGACTCACGACAGTTTTTCAATTACCCGATTTCACTGCCTGGTGATCAGAATCAACTTTGTTTCGGCGCAAATGAGTCTGTTCGGTAGTATTTGCGCGACCATCGTGCAACCGCATTGGAGTGCCACGGAGCGCCAAAACAGGACACGCCTAGGATCTAAGCTCGAATCCTCCACGATCAGTACGAATCGAGACAACTAGAACTACTTGTGCGGATAGCGCTTACCGGAAAAGTGCGTACTAGCAGTCAGACGGAAAGACAGACTCAGTTGCAGCCAATTCCAGATCGGTATGTTTTTTCCGCAACAGCAACGGCCTTCGACACACTTATGACATATATGCCAGCTTTCTTTTCTGAGTAAGCTTCCTTCCACTCTGCATACCCGTCGCTATAGTCCGGCAACGGTTGCCCCGATGCGACTTTGTTCTTCACACTTGCGTCCAGCGCTCGACGGGCAAAAGGCATATGCGGAACATGGAAGCGAAGCCCTTAGTAGCGCGGGACGGATTCAGGAAAGGCGATCGGGGGTGAGCAGAGCGGTCATCTTCAGGACGCGCTCGTAGTACTCGCGCTGCGTGAGCCGCGAAGCAGCCGGTGCATCGAGGAGAAAGGTCACGTCGGGATGAAGTTGCAGGGCCGAAGCGGAAACGGCGGAAGTGACGGGGCCTTCGATGGACTTAACGATGGCCGCAGCTTTGGAGGCGCCGGTGGCGAGCAAAAGAATTTTGCGCGCTTTCAGAATCGTACCGATCCCCATGGTAATGGCGCACTGCGGAGCTTCTTCGCCGGGACCAAAAGATTTTGCGTTGTCATCGAGAGTCTCGCGGCTCAAGACTTTCAAGCGCGTGAGCGAAGCCAGGCTGGAAGTTGGCTCGTTGAAACCGATATGGCCATTGCGGCCGATGCCAAGTAGCTGCAGATCGATTCCACCGGCGGCGCCGATAGCCTGTTCGTACGACGCGCAGTACTGCTCGTAGTTCCCGCAGATGCTGCCGTCGGGGATATGAATGTTGCCGGGTTGTACGTTGACGTGCCGGAAAAAATGCTCCTGCATGAAATGGCGGAAGCTTTGCGGATGCGAAGCAGGGAGTCCCAGGTATTCGTCGAGATTGAAGGTTACAACTTGCGAGAAATCGACTGAGTCAGTCTTGTGGAGGCGCACGAGATTTTCGTAGACGCCGACCATGGTTCCGCCGGTGGCGAGGCCGAGCGTCAGCGCGGGTTTTTTCTTGATCGCGCCGGCCAGGATTTGTGCGGCCTGCTCATCGATTTCGCCGCTGTCGCGCTTTAAGATTACCAACATGCGCTGTCCTCGCTGGGCTTAGTTTCCGAATGCAAAATTCTCGAAGCCGCGGTTCTTTTTAGGCTGCCCTTGGTTCGGGAGCGGCAGGCGCCGGAGTCCCTCCACGAATCGGGACAAAACGCGCAAGGACCAAAGCGGGAATCGCTGAAATCAGCACCCAGATGAAAAACTTTCGGTAGCCCAGGGCCAGTTGAATCTTCCCACTCACGGTACCTGGGATCATCAGCCCTAGATTCATCAGTGCCGTTGCAAAAGCGTAGTGAGCGGTCTGATATTCGCCGGGTGCGATCTCCTGCATCATGATCAAAATTACGCCAACAAACCCGAAACCGTATCCAAACATCTCGACGCTTAAGGCCCCGGTGATCATGGCACTGTTGGCCGGGAGAACCGTACTCAGGTAGTAGTAGGCGATCATGGGGAAGTTCATCGCGCAAATCAGTGGGACGAGCGCGCGCTTCAGACCAAGCCACGAAGTGAAGTAGCCTCCGAGGACACTACCGGTAATAAAGGCAACGGTCCCGAAAGTGCCGTAGATTTTCCCGAACTGGTCTGTCGACAGACCGAGGCCCCCGGCACTGCGGTGGTCCACCAGGAACAAAGGACCAATCTTCGCAAGTTGCCCTTCACCAGTCCGATAAAGGAAAATGAGAATAAGTAGAAGGAGAATACGGGGCTTCCGGAAGAAGCTCCGGACTACATCTCCAAAAGTTCTTGCCATCTCCCGCAGACTCTGAGAAACGCGCTCGGGACCACCGGCCGGGAGCATTTTCGCGTGATACGCACTGAGAGCAACGAGGATGCACCCTAGTGCAGCGAAGATAATCATCCAAGCGCGTCGCACATCAAGACGTGATTCCAGGTAACCTGCCAGGATGACTAAAGCCCCTTGGGAAAAAAATCGCGCAAAGTTAAAGAACCCCCCTTGCCAACCGGCGAAGGCCGACTGCTGCGACTCCGATAGACTCGCGATGTAAAGCCCGTCGGCGGCAACGTCATGTGTCGCGGAAGAGAACGCAAGCAGCGCGAACAGCAGGAGCGAGTAGCGGAAATAACCCTGCATGGGCAAGGAGAGGGCGACGAGAAGCAAGCTTGTCCCGCTTGTGAACTCAAACAGAACCACAAAAAATTTCTTGGTTCTGAATATTTCGAGCAGCGGGCTCCAAATGGGCTTCAAAGACCACGGCAGCAGCAGCCAACTCGTATACAGGGCGATGATATCGTTGGGAAAGCCAAGGCGTTTGTAAAAGATGCCAGCAATCAAGGACACGATAAAAAAGGGTGCGCCCTCTGCAAAGTATAAGGTCGGCACCCAAGTCGCGGGATTGGTTGGGTTCCTATGATTATTGCCCATGCCGACCTTCGAACTCGGTGGTCGCGAATGCCTGGTAAGCAGCGCCAATGACAGGTGCATTTTCATTGAGAACTACGGCGAGGGGAATGTTAGACAGGATCGGACCCAACCGCCCTTTGTCGGCGAAGGAATGGCAGAAAGAGCCCTTTTGCAGCTTGGGCAGGATTTTTAGAATGATGCCGCCGGCGAAATAGACGCCACCATAGGCCAGAACGCGCAAAGCCAGATTGCCGGCTTCCGCACCGAACGCAGTAATCCACCAATCGAGCACTTCGACGCAGACAGCACAGCTTCCTTCCATTGCATTTTGTGTGATTTCGCTCGCGGAAGCCGCATCCGGCTCCTGGAAGGTCGAATGACGCACGGCTGGATCCAGGAATTCATGAAGCTTCCGAAAGCCGCGACCGGAAAAAATCTCCTCGCAGGAGACTCGCGGCATGCGCTGCTTGAGGAACTGCAGCAAGCCGACCTCGCGCTCCGTGCGCGGGGCGAAATCCGCCGCCCCTCCCTCAGAGGGTGAGGCGCGATGCTGATGGCCATCCCAGAAGATCATCGCCTGCCCTAGGCCTGTGCCAGCAGCCATCAGCGCCTGAGTCCCGTTTGCCTGCGCTGTGCCCGAGTTCAACACGAGAAAATCCTGGCGCTCCAAATGCGGTAACCCGTAGGCGGTAGCGACAAGATCGTTGATCACTACGAGCTGATCGAGACCAAGCTGCAGTTTGTCCGCTAATCCAGTCGTGGTTAATTGCCAGGGAATGTTATTTGCAACAAGGCGGCCATCGACGACAGCTCCCGCGACGCCGAAACCGGCAGCGGAAATTTGGCCGGTCGACTTAAGAACGGTCTCTGCTTTGCATTCGTAGAAAAACTTTTCGATGAGTTGCTCGAGGCTCCCAACCTCACTAGTGCTGTATCGCTTCTGAGCCGCCAAACGAAGCCCCGCCCCATTCTCGACAAACAGCGCCAGATTACATTTTGTCCCACCGATATCACCCGCAAGAATCATAGTCATTACTTGTCTTCAAGACCAGTCCCATCTAATCTCCTTGGGGAATGGATAGCGAGAACCGGGAAACCGTCCTTCGACCTTTCTGCAGTAATTCAGAAATCACGAGCTGCACCCTGGGGCCATGTGCCTGTGAATTCCTCTACCGGAACCGGCGAATCACCAGATTGTGCCGGTCTGACCGGTAAAAGCCCAAAACGTACATGATCTTTTTCCCGTTGGCCGAAAAAATCACCTGACGAATCCGCAAGACGGGCTCGCGACGTGGCATACCAAGAAGACCTGCGGTCCGCGGATCGGCCGCCGTAGCTTCGACCTCTTCATCGGCGTAGCCGATCACCACTTTGTAGTCACGTTCCAGGATGCCGAACAACGACTCCCGCTGCAGCGGGGCAGCGAGCAAGCCAGAAAACTCGGCCGCAGAGAGATAGCAGGTTTCAAGAGCAAACGGCTCCCCGCCAGTGTGCCGAAGGCGCTCGAGTTTCAGGATAGTGCTCCTCGGAGGGAGAGAAAGCCGCGCGGTCGCCTCCTGCTCGTTGTCGATGATTTTGGCGAAAAGCAATTTGGAAGCGGCTGTCATACCGCGACTAGCCATCTGTTCCGTGTAACTCATCAATTTGTTGAAATGAATCTTCGGAGGAGAGACAAACGTGCCGATTCCTATGCGGCGTTCTACAAAGCCTTCGCGTTCGAGCGAGGCCAGCGCGTGACGCGCGGTCATGAGACTGACTTGATGAATTCTTGCCAGGTCGCGCTCCGACGGAACCGTGTCACCGGCATGCAAGTCACCGGATTCTATGCGCTTCCGGAGGCTACCTTGGATCCTCCGGTAAGCCGGCACTCCATTCTTTCGAGTCTTAGTCGTCTGCATGCTCTCCCCAGGGCTTAGTCCGACCCCATCGCTGGCCGCGAACCATTAGAAAAGTGACTTCTCCAGTTTTCGAATTACTTGTATTCCAGCAGCGCCTTTCTGGCGGGGCCCCAGCCCGCCGTGTGCCAAAGGCAAGCCTTCCGAGTAGTCCTCCAGATAGCGCAGAACCCGCATGTCGAGGGCGATATAGAGCACTTGCTGACCCGCTATAGGGCGCCATCATTGCAGCCTTTATAAAACAGAACTTTTCTCTTGACAAGCGAATTTGTGTGCTATATAGCTATGCGACATTCGGACCTATAGCAGTTTCACTGCAAATTTCCGGTCGAGGAACTTGGGGAACAGAGGCGGTTGGGCGGCCGACAGCCTCGAAGTGGAGGAACAAATATGCGCAAGATGTACAGTCGGGGGTTGGGGGTAGTCATTTGCGCGCTGGTTGCGCTGCTGTGGGGGGCGAACGCAGCGTGGGGGCAAGATGTAACCGGGTCCATCACTGGGACGGTCACCGATTCCTCGGGGGCACCTTTAGCAGGCGCAATGGTGACGGCCAAGGACATGGACCGCGGAACGACGTGGCCTTCGACGGCAAACAACGACGGACTCTACAATATCTTGAGAATTCCGGTGGGAACGTACAGTCTTAGGGTTGAGGCGAAGGGTTTTCGCACTACGTTGATCCCACCATTTGTATTAGTGCTGAATCAGACCGCCAGAATTGACGTGCCAATGAAGGTCGGAGCAGTGACGGAGACAGTCGAGGTCACCGGCGCGGCGCCCGTGCTGCAAACGGAGTCCACCGAAGTCAGCATGCTTATCGATTCCAAGACTCTTACGACTCTGCCCTTGGCATCGCGCAACTACATTCAACTGGCTCTGCTTTCGCCGGGCGTGTCGACCAACAATCCGGATGCTCTGATGACCCCGCATATCATGACCGATGAGGGGCGTCCATTCATTAACGGCAACCGCGAGCAGGCCATTGAATTTTTGCTCGACGGCGTCATCAACGACGAAGAGAAAAACAATGAAGTTGCCTACCAGCCCAATGCGGATGCCATCCAAGAATTCAACCTCATAGCCCAAAATCCCGGTGCCGATTTCGGTAATTACGCTGGTGGGGTAATCAGTGTGAGTATCAAGTCAGGTACAAACCAGTTCCACGGTGACGCGTTCGAGTTCTTCCGCAACGACTATCTGAATTCGAAGCAGAAGACATCTGGCTGGGACAACGCCTTTGCGCCACAGAACCATTTGCGATACAACCAGTTCGGGGGCACCATCGGTGGGCCGATCCTAAAAGATAAGTTGTTCTTTTTTGGCGATTACCAGGGGTTTCGTTTCCCAACTGCCGGGACCAGCGATGCCCAGCTTCTCACCGGGGCGGAACGTTCCGGGGACTTTTCCGATTGGTGCACGCAAAAGGGCGGCACAGTCAGCGCCGCGGGATGCAGCAATCCAGCCTTTAGCATCCTTGATCCCGTCCATGGCGGGGTTGCTCCGTTTAATTGCCTGGCGGCGACGTGCGGTAGCAATGCAGGAGCGGGAGACACGGCAAGCCCGTTTGTTACCGCGCTAACGACAAACTTTGTGAAGTATTATCCCGTCCCGACCAATAACAACGCTACGGGCAACAACATTTCCTTCGCCTCCGGGAACCGCTTCAACAGTGACCAGGGGGACCTCAGAATCGACTTTAAGAAGTCAGATAAGGACGGCTTCTACGACCGCTATTCGAAATGGCACACGAGCCGAGCTCCCTTTTCGGGTTTGCCTTTCAGCGCCCAAAACTCGAACGCCGCCGTACCCGCGGACCAACCTGGGTGGAGCAATGTTGTGAGCTGGACCCATACGTTCAACCAGAACCTGTTGAACGAAGCGCGCCTCGGCATCAATGTATTCCGTTTCTTCCAGAACGTGACATTGACTTCCGGCTTGGGGCCGATTGCCAACCAGATGCTTGGGATCACCGGCCCAGCTCCGGTTACTTCCCTCAATGGACAACAAGGTGGTCTCCCGTTCATCGCTATAGGTGGAGGCAGCGCTTCGTTGGGCGATCCGATGGTTATGCAAAACTTCAACGATACCTACATTCAATATGAGGACAACGTTGCGATCACCAAGGGGCGTCACACCATAACGACAGGCTTCCAGTATGTCCGGGAGCGGCTCAATTGGCTGTACGCAGGAAACAATGGAGCCCTCGGCACGATCGGTATTGCTAACGATACCGGAAATCCGTTAGCGGATTTCTGGTTGGGAGATATCGCCAGCGGGAACCGAGACTCAGGATTGGGTGGCGGGCTGTATCACTTCAACCGCGGAGGTATTTTCGGCGCCTTTGTTCAGGACAATTGGAAGATAACCTCGGCGCTCACGCTGAATCTGGGCCTGCGCTTTGAGGACCATACTCCGTTTAAAGATAAGCAGAACCATGTGGTGAATTTTGGGCTAACCACGGGGCAGATCCAAACGCCTGGGAGTGGTAATTCCGATGCGCTCTACGACAATTATCTGGGTATCGGGGACTGGCAGCCTCGCATCGGCTTTGCATGGTCGCCTAGCTCCCTGCATGGCAAGACGGTCATTCGGGGCGCCTATGGCGTCTCTTCCTATAGGGAAGGCGGCGGGGCCAACGAAGAGCTCCAAATGAATCTCCCTTATGGCACGATTACACAGAACAGTCCGGCTACGACGGGGGTGCAAGCGCTCAACAGCAGTTTTGCGTGGCCTGGGCTGCCCGCCAACTGCGCTCAGCCTAGTTTCGCATGCTACGCGGGCTCCCGGATTAGAATCTATCCGAAGAACTTCCGTCCGGCAATGATCCAACAATGGAACATTGCGATTCAGCACCAGTTCACCAAAACTCTGACCGCGCAAATTGGTTATGTCGGTCAGAAGGGGACACACCTCATTAACTTTCAAGATGTGGCCCAGATGGAAGGATTAAATGCCCAGGGCAAGATTGCCAGGCCCGGCCAACTAATCACCTCCTATGCTCCAGGACCATTTCTAGGTGGCCAAGCGGCTGGTGCCACTCCGGCAAACAACCTGTATTATGCAGACAACCCGGCACTCGGTGGTGTGGAGGCGCTTGCCGGCATAAATGCGGACAACGGAAACAGCCGCTATGACTCACTCCAGGCCGTCCTGAAGGAGCAGTCCTGGCATGGGTTGACGGGCCAGGTTGCCTACACGTACTCCAAATGCCTGACCAATTCGCCGGGATATTTTGGCGTTGCCGGAGGCGGCTGGACTTCGCAAGCAACGACCGAAAGCTCCTCCGGAATCTACGGCACGCAAAATATTTATGACCCGCACTCAGACTGGGGTCCGTGTTATTACGACGAAACGCACATTCTTTCCAGCTACCTCTATTACGAGCTTCCGTTCGGCAGGGGAAAGCAGTTTGGCAGTGACGTGAACCCGGTTGTCAACCAAATCATAGGAAACTGGCAGATTTCCGGGATTATCTCGGCTCACAGCGGAAATGCCTTGACCCTGAATTACTTCGGTGGATGGAGTACTCCTGCTGGTCCCGGCCCAGGCTCCTATGGTGATCAGTCGGGCACCAACGGAATTGGCCCGTATACCTTGTCAGAACGGCCAAGTTGCACTGGCCCCATCAAGATCCTTAACCAATTTCACCCAGCTTCGGGAGGCCAAGGAGCCTACATACAGTGGTTTGACACCAGCAACATTACGACACCTACTCCCGGAACGTTTGGTACGTGCGGCGTCGGCAACATCCGTGGCCCGCGCGATCAGAACTGGGATCTGAGCCTCCAGAAACAGTTTGGCCTGACGGAAAGCAAGAGACTCGAGCTCCGGCTCGATATGTTGAATGCCTTCAACTACGCGCACTGGACCTTTGCAGGGAGCGTCTGGAATGGTTCGTTTTCTGCGGGGGAATCTTCTCCGGGTGCTGGCAGCGCGAACACAGGAAGGATCGTGAGTTCGCAAGGAGCCAGGCAACTACAACTCGGCCTGAAGTTCATATTCTGACTTTTTACCTCAACCACCCCAAAAAGGAACGGCTGACACTTCGGTGCCAGCCGTTCCTTTTTGGAGCAGGGTTTTGAGGGGAGAGCGGATGTACAATAAAACGCGATGAACTATGCTAGGCAAATGACCGTCAGCCTCGCCGTTTCGGTTCTGCTAGCGGGGGGGAGCGGGGCTCAGTCTCCCTCCAAGAATCCCATCGGCCCCGCGCCAACTGCTTCCAGTTCCCAGCGCGCTGTTTCCCTCGCCGAGACCGGCCACTGCACAGAGGCGCTTCCACTTCTCAGAAAGTCCATTCACCAGGTCACGGACCCCGATTTGAAGAAGCGCATCGGCCTTCTCGGTTTGAATTGCGCAATGACCCAGAAAGGGTCCTACGCCGCTCTCGAGTTTCTCACCGTCCTGCAACGGGAGTTTCCACGTGACCCGGAAGTGCTTTACGCGGCGGCACACGCTTTGTCCGACCTTTCACTTCGCGCTTCGAAAGATCTGGTTCGCGAAGCGCCCTTCTCCTATCAGGTTTATCTGCTGAATGCGGAGGCGCTGGAAACCCAGGGCAAGACCGCCGAAGCCGCGACCGAGTACCGTAGGATCATCGCAATGAATCCACTATTGCCTGGCATGCACGCGCGGCTGGGCCGCGTGCTTCTTTCGGGGCAGCCCACTCCGGAAGCTGTCGCTGAAGCAAAGAAGAATTTCGAGGAGGAATTGGCGATCGACTCCAAAAACGCTGCGGTGGAATATGTTCTTGGAGAACTTTCGAAAGACGAAAACGACCTCCCCGGGGCGGTTCAGCACTACACGAGGGCTATAAGGATCAATGCCGATTTTACTGAGGCCTACTTAGGTTTGGGCTCTGCTCTCGTCGCTCAGCAACAGTTTGGCGAAGCCATTCCGCCATTGGAAAAATACGAGAAACTGGCGCCTGACAGCCCCACGGGGCACTACCAACTGGCGCTGGCGTACAACGGCGCGGGACGCAAGGATGATGCCAATCGTGAAGCGGCATTACAGCGGGAAGCGGCCAAAAACCTCGAACAGATTAAGCGGCGTGTCTCGGAAGGACTGGAGCGTCAGCAGCCTCATCAGTGAGAAACTCTATCTTTCATCTTCCATCGGCCGCAATGAGCCTAGGAGCCATGCTTTTCGTGGCCCTTGCATCTGTCGTGAGCAAGGCGCAAGTTCCAGCGCCTAGCTCCATCTCACTGCCCACCTCGCTTCGAATAACTGGTCCGGGTTGGTGGCCGACGAAGGACACAGTCAGCAGAGATGAATTCGTTGGCCCGGATGCCTGCTACGATTGCCACGAACGCGACTTTGAAACCCAGGAGAAATCGGCAATGCATCAAGCCGCGAGGCGCGCGGCAGATTCGATGCGGCTTCACGAACATAACCACTTAGAATTTCAGTTGGGGCCGTATCGCTACCAGATTGAGAAACCGGCTGATAAGCCTGTCATGAAGATCAGTAACTCCACAACATCACTTTCTGTTGATTTGCTTTGGGCGTTTGGTTCGGGGCACATGGGACAAACTTACCTTTATCAGAAGGACGGAAAGTTCTACGAGAGTCACGTAAGCTTTTACATTAGCCTGAAGGGCCTGGACATTACTCCCGGACAATCGCTCTCCGTTCCAGGGAGCTTGGAAGATGCTGCGGGCCGTCCGATGCCGGCGGCCGAGAGCCACAAGTGCTTTGGCTGCCATACGACGGGGTCAACGACGGGCAGCCAGTTCGCACCCAATGACTCCTTTGCCGGAGTTACCTGCGAAGCGTGTCACGGTCCTGGCGCGAAACATGTGGCCGCGGCCCGGGCCCACCCTGAGAGACGCGACCCGGGATTGATTCTGAATCCTGCCCGGTTTGAGCGCGTGGATTACGTCGACTTTTGTGGCGCGTGCCACCGTACCTGGCAAGACGTTGTCTCGGGCCAGGTAGATGCACCTGGTGTGTTTAACGTGCGATTCGCTCCCTATCGGCTGGAGAACAGCCAATGCTGGAAAAAGGGGGACAATCGCCTCACCTGCGTTTTCTGTCATGACCCTCACAACCCCCTGGTGCACGACTTAGCTTCTTACGACTCAAATTGTCTCGAGTGTCATATCGCAACCACTGCGGAGAAAAGAACGCCCTATCGGCCGGGCGCCGCATGTCCCGTTGCCAAGAGGAACTGTGCGAGTTGCCATATGCCCAAAGTTGAGCCGCCCCATCTGCACTCCTCTTTCACCGATCACTGGATCCGGGTTGCAAAACCCGGCTCTGCCTATCCGGACTGACCCAATGGGCCCTAATCTCCTTCGCCGCCGCGAGTTTCTCCGATCCTTAGCTGCTTCGGGTGTCGTTGCCGTTTCTCCTGGTTTCGCCTATTCGCCCGATAAGGCCGATCTCTCCCCGCCATTCATTGAATTGCTTCCCTCCGCTACCAAGATCGATTTTGTCCACACCAGCGGCAAGTCTGCGCAAAAGTATCTCCCTGAATCCACTGGCGCAGGCTGCGCATTTTTCGACTACGACAACGATGGCTGGATGGACATCTATCTGGTGAATAGTGGCCCCTGCGATTTCTGGACGCCTGCCAAGTCGCTTCGCAATGCCCTCTATCACAACAATCGCGACGGCACGTTCACAGACGTCACCGAAAAGGCCGGCGTCGTGGGCGGCGGCTATGGCATGGGGGCAGCCGTCGGCGATTATGACGGGGATGGTTTCCCCGATCTCTATGTCACTCAATACGGCCGCAGCATCCTTTATCACAACAACGGTGACGGCACATTCACGAATGTCACGGAAAAAGCTGGTGTCGCAGCCCCCGGTTGGGCCTCCAGCGCCGTGTGGTTTGATTATGACAATGATGGGCGTCTCGATCTCTTCGTTGGCCGCTTCGTCGATTTCAGCAAGATGAAGCACCACGTGTGCAAAGCGCCAAATGTATCCGCACTTGCAGGACTTAACGAATACTGTTATCCGCGTATCTTTGACCCCATGCCGAGCTGGTTGTTTCACAACAACGGGGACGGAACATTCACAGACGTAAGCCAGAAGATGGGAATCGCCGATAATCCTGGCAAGACTTGGGGTGTCGTCGCTACGGACATCAACAACGATGGATTCCTGGACCTTTTTGTTGCCAACGATACGACTGCTAATTTCTTGTTTGCGAATCGCAAGGGGAAGCGCTTTGAAGAAATTGGATTCACTGCCGGTGTCGCCTATGGCCCCGGAGGAAAAGCGCGTTCGGGCATGGGTGTAGATTCGGCCGACTACGATCAGGACGGCTGGATGGATTTGTTCGTGACGAACTTGGACCATGAGTTCTACGGCTTATACCACAACGAACACGACGAGTCGTTCGCAGACAGAGCCGCGCCCGCCGGCGTGGCCCGTGCGTCGCAAATGATGAGCGGCTGGGGCGCCAAGTTTTTTGACTTCGACAACGATGGCTTGCTCGACCTCTTGATCGCCAATGGCCACCCTGATGATCTGATCGACAAAATCACCCCGGGTGTCACCTACTCGGAGCCGCTTCTCCTTTTCCGAAACACCGGCTCCGGCTTGCAGAACATCAGCAGGGATAGCGGCTCTGTTTTTTCTCGTGAACTCTCCGCGCGGGGCCTCGCCCTCGGCGACTTCGATAATGATGGTGCTGTGGATGTGCTGATCTCCGTTAACGATGGCGCCCCGCTCTTGTTGCGCAACAACGCTGGCCGCCAGAACCATTGGCTTGGACTAAATCTCGTCGGGAAGAAATCAAACTCTGACGCTATCGGCGCTCGCATCACCTATCAAGCCGGGGATTTGAAGCAAAGCCGTTTCAAAGTGGGCGGGGGCAGCTACCTTTCTTCGCATGACCCACGAATTGTCTTAGGTTTGGGGAAGCGCCAGAAAATCGACTGGCTGGAAGTGAAGTGGCCACTGCCCTCGGGGGCGTTCCAACGTTTCGTTGATCTTCCCATCGATCGCTACATTACCATTGTCGAGGGGGAGGGCAGCTGGCGTTGAAGCATCCCGAGTATTACGACGAAATCTGCACGCACGTCGGTGAAATTTTCCCTAACCCAAACGGTTAAGCCCCAAAAGGCGGCACCAAGCACGCGAAAGAGAATTCAGGGTACAGGCTTACGGACTCTTCTGTCCTTAGCATATGAGTGTATGTGCGTATCGGAGTGAGGAGAACGGTTTCGAACACAGTTGCACTCCGGAGCGCAACGGTTGCATAGACCGTTGTAACGACAGACCTCTGTTTTATTTAAGGTAGCACTGCGGCGGTTTTCCAAACCGCCGCCCGAATCTGGGAGTGGAGTGACCCTATTTGAGACTTGCGGCCTTCTGCTTAGGACACTGCATAAAGATCGTGTAAGAGAAACCCAAGGGTTCCCGGACCTGTCGGGTTTCTTCAAGATCGTGTAATTCCAGTTCTCGATTATTTACTAAACGTATATATTAAATCAGCCGAATCATGGGAAAAGTAGTAGCACGGCCCTAGAACCCGCATAAACATTGGGTGTTTTTGCTATGGCGGAGAGGGGGGGATTGCAACCGTTGTTGTTGAGCGGGAGGTGAGGGTTGGTGAGCGTTGGTATGTCTCTTGTTTCCAACGGGGCTCGATGATTTGAAGTTATCTTCAGCATTCATAAGGGCTTAAAATAGCCTCAAATCGCCCAAAATTAGTAGCAAGATTAGTAGCACGCAGGACGAGCCCTGTCTCGTCCGCGGCACGGAAGGTTCGTCTGAGCCGCGATGGTGAGGGAAAGAAAAACGGAGTGGGGGCGATTTGCTAGTTCACTCTGACCCGTTCGCACTGATCGACTTTCATTTGTTTTGTTAGCGTTAGAAGTTCCTCAGTTGTACCAAAACACCTCATTTGCAGCCCAACGCTTACCAAGTGCTTACCAAGAATTTGAGCGATTTGGCGGCGGTTTCCAAGAACGCTCTCGAACACACCGTCGCCTTGCTTTAGGCGGTCTTTGACATGAGCCAGCGAAACAAAAAATGCGAAGCGTGCTCCTACGATTTGGGCGGCGCGAAAAGGCGGCGCGTCCGTGGGCCGGATTCTCGCGAAGGTAGGTTCACTTTGGTCGCTCCGGGTGTGGGGGCTTCGACTCGAAATCAGTGGACAAGCTGAGTTCTTTCCAGGACCTTGCTTCTTCTAGGCGTGCGAGGTCGTTTTTCTCCGCCCCGTTGTACGCATCGCTGCCGAGCAACAGTCGCAATGGAGGTTTCTGTTCCTGCGTCAGTCGCACGATC